>JAEEGL013867340.1_pt1 | contig 20735 bp, 15 predicted proteins | sample 9134231 | NCBI WGS metagenome assembly JAEEGL01 (sample SAMN16246548, study PRJNA631951) | gut metagenome | biome: gut microbiome; feature: rumen; material: fiber-attached | host: Bos | place: Iran: Karaj | collected 2018-10
ATCAAGCACCTTGCAGATCACCATTATCTTATCTGCTGTAGGATTGGTCTTCTTTTTCTTCCAGTCGCTTATGGTACTCTCAGCAATGCCGGTTTTCTTGGAAAAAGCCTTCTGCGTCATATTAAGTTCTTCCAGTTTGTCGAATATTTTATCCCTTATTGTCATAATGATCTGTATATTCCTTTATTAATCTGTCATGACCTTTCTCTCGCTTGGGCGAACTGCATCCGACACTGGAAGATCATTTCTTAAAAGATACATTCTAAAACTCTCAACCGCTCTTGGCGGTGCTGCGTCAGTAAGCTCAAAGCAGTCTTTCTCACGGTTAACAGTAAACCATTCATCATTTCTCATCCAATACATTGCTTCATCATAAGCTTTCATCTAATTTACCTGCCTTTCCAACTTCAAGACATCTGCTTACAAAAGCATCTGCGATCGCATTCCCAACCTTACTGTAATATCCAGAAAAACTCTCTGAAATAATCTCACGACCATCATTATATGCAGCTGAATAAATAGACAACTTCTTGCCTAAATGATAGAAAATGTCAGCTGTAGAATCCAATCCCAATACATCTTTAATCAGCTTCAACGAGTCAATGCTATATGTGTTGGCAACCACATGTCCCGTTTCATGTCTCCCTATTGCTCGCCAATCAGTGCCCGCTACAAAATCACCTACAGTAACAGCTTCGCTATAAGCTTTCTTTAGTAACGGAATATTACAAAAGTATGAAGCATTCAAGTGAATAACATGTCCACTGCCGGTAGTTGCAAAATCTTCATCTTTCATATCAAAATCAAGCTCTAAAACTATACCATTTCTTTCATCAATAATCATTGGAAAGTCTTCTGCAATCTCCCTTATATCATCTATTACAGTCTTTATAGTCTCAATATCACCCACATAATTTCTGAATCCCGAAATCCTTATATTACGATTCATTGCATAATCGCGTAAACCCTTATATTTCTCTTCAGAAATAGGTTTTCCTAATTTTGCAACCCGCGTCTTATAAGCGTTAGACATTGCAGACTCATAATACTCTGATTCGTTCATTCCAATATGTACCTTCCAATTCAGCCTCATTATAACATAGCCATCTTGCATAATAAACCAGTGCACAAAAGCTATCTCAGCACTATATTAGCCTATTTGATACCCAGTTCCAGCACTCAAAAACATTCTGCATCCATGCGCTCGTTTCGGAATTTAAATATATCCGAATATGCGGATTATATCATTATAAGAAATGCCTGTCAATATTTTCGAACGAATGTTCACAAAATATTCATTGTGACAGGCACCAATGTCATCTATGATAAGATATGGGAAGAATTGTCAGATAATGGTGAGTCTTTATTGAAGCTCTCACAAATGCGTACAATAACTCACCATTTTTCTTTATAACGATTTTAGGAAATCCATTAAGTCATCGTCTTTTGTCCAGTTGTCATACTTCTTATCAGCGGCAATATCTTTGCATACATTTTCGATGGCTTTTCTGTATCCTTAATGGCTTTGTTATTAGCAGTCGCAGTTATTTTGCCGCTCCATTTCTTTACTGTGATATACCTGCGTGTTTTTTCCTGTGCTGCAGGAGAAAGCTCATCATCAGGGGTGCCGCTTTCCAGATGTGAAAAATCCCACACAAGTTCAAAAGCTATGTAATAGTAGGTGGTCTCTGATGATCGTCTGTCTTCCTTTTTAACGTCCCCTCTGACTCACTCTGAGACTTGACATTATTAACGGAATATAATTAAATATAAAGTTGGACGTATCATAAATCTGACTATAGAAAACAAAATACAACAGATATATGATTAACGGCAAAAGAACCGTCCCTGTGACTTTAGGAATTGAAACCAAACGAATTATCAACATGATTTCATCGTGACTTGCTATCGGAGGTAACTTGTGAATAATAAAAGAATTATCAGTATACTGGCAATGTGTGCTTCTGTCATATTGTGGGGGGCAGTGTTTGCAGCCGTTGAGCCTTTGACAGTGTACGCAGAGGCGGATAAGAGCATAGATTTACCTTCAGGTGATCTGGTTAATCCGAGAGCCAGAGCAGGTGATGTTGAAAGAGTGGAGGTTACCCCGGAAGAGTCTGATGAACATGTGGAAAATGTCCCAAGGCGTAGAGCCAGGTTTGCGTCAGATAATGGATATTATTACAATCAGCTTTCGGATAGCGATAAGCTTTTTTACAATGCAATATTGGAAGCTTCTGTTAAGAATATTGGGCCATCTGACGAGTTTTCAAAAGAAAAGGCAGTAGTATTCCATACCGGCAGCGAACCATCTGAGTCCTTGGACTGGAATGCAGTATTACATGCGATTGAAACTGATCACCCGGAACAGCTGGAAAGCATTATGTATAGAGTTTCGGCCAGAATAGAAGTAATACCAAAATATGGAATTAAAGATTATGCATGCTATGTTTACTTCAAACCGGGATCAGACTATACCGGGGAAGAACTGGCTCAGATGGAAAGTGAGCTTCAGAGAAGTCTGGACAGCTTTTACGCGGGATTAACACTTACAGGGGATGATGCTAATAAGGAGCTGATCATACATGATGCCCTGGTTGATGCCATAGAATATGATCGTGTATGTGCAGAAACAAATAGCGCTTTTGACGTTGCACATACAGCCTTTGGTGCGTTTGTGGAGCACAGCGCTGTTTGTGATGGCTATTCAAAGGCATTTAAGATGCTTCTTAACAAGGCTGGCATAGATTCAGAAGTTGTATCAGGTCTTGGTAACGGCGGAGGACACGCCTGGAATGTGGTCAGGATTGGAGATTCGTGGTATGAGACAGATGTAACCTGGGATGACAAGCCAACTGCTATTGGTCATAAATACTATTTCATGTTAGCGCATGATTATTTCAATCTTACCACAGCCGATATCAGGAGCCATTTGATGGAAGTTCCCGGATTTGCTTCAAAAACGACAACGCATGTGCTTAATGCTAATTACATGGGACATCTCGAGCCTCCGGTCGCCTATGGAACAGAAAAATCCTATAGAAATATTAAAAAGGTATATAAGATTACGTATAACGGGACTTTGGATAAAGCGGTTGTGTGGCCTGAAAGTTCATATACCTATGAGGGTAAACTGTTGGATAAACCTTCAACAGCCTATTTGTATGGATATAGTTTTGATAACTGGTATTCGCAGCAGACGGGTGGAAGCATCGTCTCACTGGATGGTGAATTCCAAGACTCTTCGACTATATATGCAAGGTGGATTCCCAAAGACGTATCTGTGAATCTTGTTACCGGTCTGGGAAATACTCAGCTAATAAATTATAAATTTGGGGAAGCATATAGTACTAAACTTCCCGATAATTTGGAAAAAGAAGGATACTATTTTGGAGGATGGTATCTGGACGAGCGGTATAATAATAAAGTTCAGTCTGACACAGAAGTTTCCAATACAAGTACTCATTCTCTGTTTGCGCGATGGATATCTGATGGTAAGCGTAATATCATTTATAATGCAAACGGAGGAACTGTAGATACTGAAAGTGCGGTACTAACCGGAGGAGAGAAATATGGAAGTTTGCCTGTTCCAACCAGAACAGGATATGACTTTAGCGGATGGTTTGATGCTCAAGAGGATGGCAACAGGATTACAGCTGATTCAATAGTACTGTATGACATTGAGCTATATGCCCATTGGACGCCAAAGGCATTCAGAGTATATTTTCACAGAAACGATGGAAGTAATTCGTCTGACTATAAGAATGTATATTATGGCGGAACATTTGAGGACGCCATAAGCAATCTCGGTAATTATGAGCGAGAAGGCCATATGTTTTTAGGATGGTTTACCGATCAGGAGGGTGGGACACAGATTACACCGAACGCAATAGTCACAACAGACGTTCCTGAAAATCTGTATGCACATTGGCGCGCTAATAGACATACTATTCGCTTTGATGCCAATGGTGGTAGTGTTGACACTAACTCTGTGACTGTAGACTGGGGAACAGAATATGGAGAGCTTCCAACACCGGTCAGATACGGGTACAATTTTGATGGCTGGCTTGATGAATATGAATCACCTGTATATGGCAGTAACAAGGTTGAAAGAGATATAACACTATTTGCAAAATGGGTATCAAAAAAGCCCATGGTAGAATTATTTAGGAATACAGGTGATGGCAGCGATTTTTATTATGGGGCCAGTGTGACTTATAATGGTACTTACGCATCAATCTTAGATGATGTAGAAAATCCTGCCAGAGAAGGGAAAACATTTATTGGATGGTTTACTCAGAGGGATGGCGGCGAGCAGATATTTGACTACACAAGAGTTACAAAAGCAGAAAGTCATAATCTGTATGCACATTGGAGGAGTAATCAGTATACAATCGTTTATAATGCCAATGGAGGGACAGTAGATGCCGGCAGCGTGGTATTGCCCGGAGGGGAGATGTATGGAAGTTTGCCCACCCCGACCAGGTATGGTTACACCTTTAATGGATGGTATGATAGTAATGAGCCGTGGTACCGGGTGTCTGCCACAGACATTGTTAAAGGGAATATTACCTTAAGTGCAGGATGGACACCGATTCGGACTACTGTACTGTTCTATAGTAATTTCGTGGGTGATAATGGTTTTTATCAGGAAGAGTATGTTGATTATGATAATACTTACGCTCAGGTATTAGAACATTTATTTGAGCCTATAAACGATGGATATACTTTCCTCGGATGGTTTACACAGGCAACAGGTGGAAACAAAGTGACTGCATCCACAGTGGTAAAATCGGAGGATGTGATAAAACTTTATGCCCATTGGGATAAGAATGCATTACAGGCCGAGCCTGTCAAAACAGACAATAACAGCCAGAGTAATACCAATGAAATAAATACGCCGGTAGCACAAAACAATGCTGGTGAGGTCGTAAATAACAATCAGAGCAATACAAGTGAAATAAATAAGCCGGTAGCACAGAATGATGCCGGCAAAGATGCAAATAACAATCAGAGCAATACAAATGAAGTAAATAAGCCTGCGTCACTGAATGATCCTGTGAAAGCGGATAATAACAACCAGAACAAAACCAATGAAACAAATAAGGCCGCACAGGACAACACCAATGATGTGAATAAGCCTGACCAGAAGACAGGAAGTAGCGATGGCGAGAAAGCTGCAAACAGTGTAAAGAAAGGATCAACAGTCACTGTAAGTGGAGCCACATATATCGTCATAGGAGAGAATGTGGTAGAACTTAAAACCGCAAAAGTAAGCAAAGCCGGAGCAATAAGCATCCCGGGAACTGTTAAGATAAGCGGTAAGACCTACAAGGTTACAGGGATCAGAGCAAAGGCATTCAGAAAGCAAACTAAGATCAAGAAAGTGACCATAGGTAAGAATGTCACAAGGATAGGAGCCCAGGCCTTTGAGGGATGTACTGCCCTTACAACAGTTAGTGGCGGCGCAGCAGTAAAGATCATCGATGCAAAGGCATTCAATGGATGCAAAAAACTTAAGAAGGCACCTATCGGCGCCAAGGTTACAAGCATCGGAAGCATGGCATTTTACAACTGCAGTTCATTGACCGGAATGACAATACCTGCAAATGTCAATAAACTCGGCAAACAGTTTGCCGGAAAGACCCCTAATCTCAAGACTCTTACGGTCAAGACCGGAAAGTTGAAAGCTAGTGGTATTGCAAACAAAGCCTTTACAGGTATTGGCAGCAAGACTGTGATAAAGGTTCCGAAAGGAAAGACCAAGACCTATAAATCAATATTCCAGAAGAAGGGGCTTGACGAGAAAATCAAGATTAAATGAACAAATAAGTGGGGGCGTTTTACTGTTTAAATACAGAGACGTTCCCACCGTTTTTAACTCTAAAGTTTTTAAATGTGTACTAAAATAAACATTCCTGATACAAGCCTTTTTCCAGATTGACTGTTTTAAATCCGGAAAACGAATAGATTAGCACTCTGATCAGGGCATAATCCCAGCTGTCCTCAATACTGTTATCCCTGAACGGCTTATATAAATATAGGAAGTCACACATGCTACAACGTATTTAAAGGTGTAAAGAAATTCGGCAAGATATGGGAGAGTTCCCTTTGGGAATAGGAGATAAGGCTAGTAAAACGGGATTCCGAGGTTGTAGAAACTAAAGGCTGCTATCAGAGATGTCCCAAGATCAAGGCTCCAGCACCACTGGCCGCCATCGTCATCATGGACAGCGTTTCATACGGTTTGGGCGAAGGTGAGCTTTTGGGTGTTGAAAACGTCACAGATGGTAAATACGCCTCTGCTTTTGATTAGAAAGTAGCCGAAGGTGATAGATGCGGTGATAAGACCGGACAGGATACAGCGGAATAGGCCTTTGGAGAGCAAGGAGGATTTTTCATTGTATGTAACTTTTATCATTTAACCTCTTTTATCACGTGAAACAAGCTTTTTCAGCTGAAGTAAAACAATTGATACTTTTATCTTCCTATAGGATTGTTGTTACATTGGCATTATAGCGCCGCAATAACGCACTGTCATCGCTAAAAGGGATTATATGACGATTCCTAAGAATGCTGAGTAACAAGGGGATATACATATTTGGTCTTGGAGAATGAAGGTTGGAGATAAGGGAGGGTGAATAGATGGGGATAAATGATGGCAGATGGAAGCAAACTTTTGACAGGTAATTCCGTATTATTCTATATTAGTAATAACAATCTCTACGGGAGGAGCAATATAAACGTATCGAATATTGTACCGATTTCTTCGAAGAGATTGCAAATCACTCTCGGGACAGGATGAGGGGATATGTTAATCTCTTATCTCTGTCCCATCTCTTTGGTAATGCTGGATTCTGCCTACTGAAATAGACATTTGACGTGGGATTTACATAAATCTTATTGGCAGTCTGACTCCTTGCTGTTTCAGCCGTTTACTCTACGGCTGAAACAGCAAGGCCATTAGTATAAATCCATGCGAATACATCATTAAGTTTCTTAAAAAGTTGTATTGCCTCGATGGATAGGGTGATGTAATCAATTACAAATGCCTCAAGGTTATTATTCCAGGAATAATGATTTGATATCTTTCAGATTCTAAGCAATCGTCGCATCGTTAGTAATACCATTCTTGCATTTTGCTCCAAATTCAAAGAGCATTTATATAAGAACTTGTGTATCGTTTAATTGTAAGTATAACTCAAAAATGCTTATTATTGGTGGACTATGAACGAAAAGCCAGAAAAAATCTAAGGTTATGCCGGGTTTCAACCCGTGAACAGAATGAGGGTAGGTAGATTCTTGTGTTGATGGGGGTGGGGTGCCTCAGGACAATATTTTTTTGACAAGTTGTCAGGGAAGGACTTTGAACGTCATCAGTATAAGAAAATGCTCAGAAAGCTTAGCAATGATTCTGTATTGTATATTAAATCTATTGACAGGTTGGGACGTAATTACAGTGACCTCAGTGAACAGTGGAGGATTATCACCAAAGAGAAAGGTGTTGATATTGTAGTCTTAGATATGCCACTTCTTGACGCAAGGCACGAAAAAGTTTGCTTGGAACGTTAATCAGCGATTTAATACTCGCGTTGCTATCTTACGTTGCTGAAACAGAATATCAGACTATCTATAAGAGACAGGCTGAGGGTATTGCAGCTGCAACGGCAAGAGGAGTGAAACTTGGCAGACAACCCAAGCCATTACCTGTGAATTTTCATGAAGTGTACCAAATAAGGAGATCTGGAATAATATCTACAGAAGAGGCCGCAAGACTTGTGAATATGCCATCTTTGACGTTTAGATATAGAGCTACTATATACATGAAAATCACTTAATTACAGAGAGCGTTTTCATCAATAAACTGTACTTTTCCGTGAACTATGTTTCGATTACAAAAGGACTTGAAAATGCAAGGGATTCATGGACTATTAGTGGATTTGCATTAGTAAATGTTTTATAATGTTAATCATTGATTTTGAATATATGAAGAAACAAAGTACATTTTTTTTTGTTTGTGTTCAGAAATGTGAAAGGAGCTTCTTGATGGAGAAACAGCGTATTACAATGCCATTGGATGCGCATACTCTTTTTGTTGTGCAGGTTTTAGTGATTATGTTTTGGGGATTCCAATTATTAAGTAGCGATGCATATTATGTTAATTATGCAATTTTGCTGATGATTACATTTGTTTGTGTTTTCAGAAATCGTGAAATCGGTGGAGATATTTTTAGCAGTAAACGTGGAAAGTATATTGAAGCAATTTTACATGTATTTGCAGTTCTCTTTTCTTGTATGGTATCTTTTTCAAATTATAAACTATGGGAGTATTCTGTAATCCCTGATTCTTATGGATATAATTTTAAACTCTGCTATCACTTCTTTATGATGATAATGATGTTTGTTGGAGGGGTATTGGCTTTTGAGAACATCTTTTCAACGGTTTATCGAAAAATCAAGATGTTAACCTGGAATAAATGTAACAATACAGTTGAGCCTTATATATCATATGCTTTATGTTTTGCTCTGCTTGTACTAACGAGACTCATAGTCTTGTTTTATTCCCAATATCCTGGAGTACTATCTCCCGATAGTATTAGTCAGATGCGCCAATTATTAAATGGTGGTTATTCTAATCATCATCCTTTTTATCATACTATGGTGATAAAATGCTTTGTGATGATAGGCATGAAGCTGTTTAATGATATAAATGCAGCTGTAGCTTCTTACAGCTGCTTTCAGATTGTGTTTACTTCAATGTGTTTTTCTTTTGCAGTGAGTACAATGGCAAGGATGAAGGCGCCGAAGTGGATTGTTATTACTACAACGATGTTTTTTGTACTTATGCCCTACCATATAATGTATGCAATAACAATGTGGAAGGATGTAATGTTTGGGTGTTTTGTGCTCCTATTGGTTACGTTTGCATTTAGATGCATGCAGGATATAGGAAATCTGTTTTTTGATTATATAATGCTTGAGGTATCATGCATTGGAATCTGCTTATTTAGAAGTAATGGATTCTTTGCATTTCTTATATTGACGATAGCTTTTATTTTCTTATGGAAAGTAAATAATAAGAGAATATTGATAGTTTTTTTATCAGCAATAATTATAAGCTTTATCATGAAGCATGCGGTGTTGGCAAAATTGGAGGTGACACAGCCAGATACAATAGAATCATTATCTATTCCAGTGCAGCAGATTGCGAGAGTTGTATATGAAGGGTGTGAATTAAATGAATGGCAAAGTACTCTGTTGAATGAAATCATAGATATAGAGCAAATTCCTAGTAATTATTCTTCATATATATCGGATCCTATAAAAAGTTTAGTCAGACAGAAGGGAAATCAACAATTATTAAAGCAAAAAAAAGCTGACTATTTAAAGCTTTATATATCCTTGGGACTAGAATATCCATCTCTATATATGAATGCGTGGATCGATCAAACGAGAGGATATTGGAATGCTGGCTATGAGTATTGGCGCTGGTCATTAGATATTTATGAAAATGATTTGGGGATAGTAAGAACGACAAAAAACATATCTATTGATTTGATGCTACGCGAGTATTTATGGTTGTTTACAAATATTCAAGGATTAAGATTGTTTATAAGCATAGGTTTTTTTGTGTGGATTGATATATTAATGCTTATGGTAGCTTTGCTTAGAAAGGATAAGGTTGGAGCGTTTGTATCATTGCCTATTCTTGTAGTTGTTGCATCGTTGTTGGTGGCAACACCTGTATTTTCAGAGTTTAGATATATCTATGCTGCATTTTGTGCACTACCAATGATTATAGTTATTGCGCTTAGACCGATAGAAAACTAATAGAATGCGAGGTGATAAAATGGATAGAATAGCCGTTTTGATTCCTTGTTATAACGAGGAAAAGACAATTGAAAAAGTAGTAAGTGATTTTAGGGAAAATTTGCCAGATGCAATTATTTATGTTTATGACAATAATTCAAGTGATAATACTGCAGAAATTGCAAAAAGAGCAGGTGCAGTAGTGAAGCATGAATATGTACAGGGAAAGGGTAATGTCATAAGGCGTATGTTTAGAGATATAGATGCAGAATGCTATATTATGACAGATGGTGACGATACATATCCTGCAGAATATGCTAGCAAGATGGCTGAATTGGTTCTAGAAAAAAATGTAGACATGGTAGTTGGTGACAGGCTATCATCAACCTACTTTTCTGAGAATAAAAGGCCTTTTCACAACATTGGCAATAGTCTTGTGCGAAAGAGTATAAACATTCTTTTTCGTAATGATATCAAAGATATTATGACTGGATATAGAGCATTTAGTTATGAATTTGCAAAAACCTTTCCTATTCTATCAGAAGGATTTGAAATAGAGACTGAAATGAGTATACATGCGGTAGACAAGAATATGTATGTACAGAATGTAGTCATAGATTACAGAGACAGACCTGAGGGAAGTGAATCGAAATTAAACACTTATTCAGATGGTTATAAGGTTATAAGAACTATAATAAAAATGTATAGAGTTTATAAGCCTATGAATTTTTTTGGGACTATAGCAGCAATCCTTGCCTTGCTTTCAGTCATATTTGTTGTACCTGTTTTGAAAACATTTGTTATTACTGGAGAGGTTCCACAATATCCAACACTGATAGTGTGTGGATTTACAATGGTTGCTTCAATTCAATCTTTTTTTGCTGGATTGCAACTTCAAACGATAGTTCATCAAAAACGCCAGGATTTTGAATTAAACTTACAAAATGTCAGAACACTCAAGGAAATATTATGTAAATGATTGGACAAATCATTGTAGTATCTAAACTATTTACACTCAATGATTTTTTATATGAGGATGTCTTTCAAAGCTAATATGATTATTATGTTTAAGTGTGCCAAGAAACAGTGTGATGATAAGTATGAATAATGGAAGTTCTTCAAGATAATACATCATTGATTACCTGTATGGATACATAAAACAGCATGTATTTACAAAATCACCGTAAATCATGAGTATTATGAGAAGAAACTGTCTGCTACTCAATCTATTTTGTTTTATAAATTCGCTAGTGGACAGCTTTTTGAGCATAGTCTAATAAAACTTGATTTGTTTTTAGGAACATCATATATTTCTTTTTTATGCTTGTTCTACAACGAGTTATTACCAGTTTTTTAGCTATGATGTCGTTACAGTCAATTTCATGAAAATGTTTAACCATAGAATTCATTATCATATACTGGTGTTTCAGTCTCTCTAATTGAAGCGGTGGTTATAGCAGTACAATTATGAAAAGCTTTTTTTCAATGGTTATTACTTATCAGGAATCACGGCACATAAAGTTTTGAGTTAAGAAAAGGCACGCTCTTCGATAGATGTTACATATGCTCTCATCGTGAATAAATGGTCTTTTTATTATTTACATGCACCTACAGTAATTGCTGTTACTTTGTAGGCCTTATCTGAGTGTTTAAAGCTGGCATGAATTGTGATCTTTTGGGCGTTATTGATTCCTGAAACAAGTCTTGCTTCACCATTTTTGCTATCGGAAGTAAGTTTAGTAATTTGGTGAATAGCATTCTTATAGGAGAACTTAATGCCTGTCTTTATGACGGAGCCATCATCTTTTCTCTTTACAATCAAAGTACTTGAATGCTTCTTATTCTTAATCGTCAGATTGCGCAATTATCTAATGGGTCTACGCTTATGATTTAAGAGCCATTTATAAGTGAAATCTTTGTTATCGGTACCAATTTCTTTACCATCTGTAGTACATTTGACATTTATTATATCTGCATTTGATGGTTCTATCTTAGTGATAATCTTGATGGGGCTCTTTGTATATGGTCTTCTTTGCAGGAGAGACTTTTACTCTGGTCACCTTGATTTTCTCAATTGGCTCATTCATTGACTTTGTTTCTTGTAACTATCTAAAATTTAAAATCGAACAGAAATAACTTGCTTGAATTTTACTTATAAAGTGATTGGAAAGGAGGAAAATATTCAAAAAATATGGTCATAATATTTATTGATTAGATATGGCAGGAACAATGTCTGATTATTTGGAAGTGGTCTTCGGCCTCTGTGTTTTTGATTGAGGTTTGTCAATTTTGACGTATTATTAAAAGACATATATAATAAAACAAATATGTCTCGTGTTAAGTTATAGGCATAATTTTGGTTGTTGTTAAAAAGATTTGTGTTTTAAAAAAAGTATGATATACTAAGTCGCATGTTGTTCACAGAAGGGTATTATATAAGGAGAAATATACATTATGGACTTTAGAGCTAGGGGTGAGATTAGTGTACCGGATTTATTCCATTATCTTCTTAAGAAGTGGAGATCAGTGATAGTATGCATGCTTATCTGTGCTATTATGGGAGGGTTTTATGGGTATTTTGTGCCTCCTAAGGAAGAAAAAGAAACCTTTGATGACACAGAGGTTGTAGAAGTGGATCTTGACTCGGCGGAGACTAGAGTGGAATATGCTCAAAAGCTAAATGATACGGAGAAGGAAGAGGTATATAGGGCTTTACAGACTTATTTTGATTATAAGAAGACATATGACACACTTCAAACATATTATAATGAGTCTATACTTATGCAGATAGACGCCACCAAAGAGCCTACGATTTTGATTACATATGGCATTGATTTTTATAGTGAGGCTGGAGAACAATTAGCCACTGATGTTGGTATGGTTGATAATATTGTTACTCTATATAGAAATGCCATATCGGATCAGAGCGTGATTGATGAAATTCGTGCTGCAACTGGGTGGACTTTGGATGATTCATATATTAAAGAACTATATGGAATTGGAAGAGCAACTAATAACCTAGTGCATTTAAGCGTTGTTTCTATGACGCAGGAGGATTGCGAAACAATAGCAATAATTTTGGAGAACAAGATTGCTTCATCTATCGGTAGTGTAAGAGAGTCCTATTCACATAGTATTAGAAAGGTTGGACGCACATTCTATGAAGTTAATAATACATCACGGATAGATGCCCAAAAGGCAAAAAGTGATTCTATTGCTAGTACTGAGAATGCTATGTTAGCTGTAAAGAATGCGCTAAATATTTCACAGAGGACATATTATTCATCGCTTCTAGGTATTGCTGAGAATTATATGGATGATGATGGCGTTATTGATATTCAGAAAATGATATCTTCGGAAACTATTGAGGCCCAAGAAGAAATGGCAGAACCGCTTAAGAGAGCTATCAGGGGTGATGCTATACTAACGGGGCTTCTAATAGGTCTAATATTTGTGCTTTTATGGCACATTTCTTCATATGTATTCTCTACAAAACTCAAGTCTGGATCAGATGTATCAGCAGCATTTGGGATGCGGGTTCTTGGTGGGATTAATATGAGAGATCAATATCGTGGTGTGACTGGTATAATTGATAAGTATATAGACAGGGCTTTTTATGGATATGCTTCTTCTGAAACGAGTGAGGAAATCTTTGATAGGATTTCTTTTATGGTTGGTTCTGAAATTGAAAAAAAGGACCTACACAAAACTTATGTTACGGGGGTGAATTCTGACTCGGGGGTCGAGATTTGCAAACAAAAAGTTTCAGAAGAAATCGCTAAAGTTATTGGATCTAGCGATGGAAGTTCTGTATTTAGTGGTAGGTCACCTATTAATGATTTAGATTCTCTAAAGGAATTATCTTCATCAGATGCGGTGGTCTTGGTTGAAAAACTTGGCGTTACCAGATACAGTGATATTGCAAAAATAATGAATATATGTACTGGATTTGGAACAAAAATACTTGGGGTAGTTATAGTATATTAAGCAGGACAGATTGATTTCATGCAGACTTCTTATCATAGAAAAAAAGTTGATAGAGAAATATACAAATATACTCTCATTCTAGATGAGATATCTATTATAATAGCATTTTTTTCTGCTATTTTGATACGGTATGACGCAATAATGAACTGGGCTGACAGAAAAAGCGGAATATATATCAGTATGCTGATAACAGTTCTTCTTTTTGAAATAATAGTTTATTCTCTTTTTGACCGGAAAAAGATGACTGTAGTTGGTATGGATCCAGCCCAGAACCTTGTTAGTACATGTAAGAATCGGGCGGTACTCGCTCTTATGACAATTGCATATTTTTATATAACCCAGAGATCTGTCCTGACTTCGAGGATTGTCATGGGTATTTTCTTGTGTCTTAGTACAATTTATGGGTATTTTTTTCGGATGCTATACTGCATTCTTTATAGAAAAAGGCTTGGAATTCCTGGAGAAATAAAAGTCTATCGGCTAGTACTCCCTTCGCCTAATATAGACAAAAAAATAAATGAGATATTAGATGGCGAGTATGAATGTGCACTTGTTATGCCGGATCGCCAAAATCTTGAATATACAAAAGAGATACTCAGAAGACTTGAAAAGAAAGGGATACGTTCTTATGTGGCATTGGAAAATGAAGGAGGCTGGCTTGGTGCTGGAGTTGCAATGGACTTGGATAACTATACAGTCATTCCTGCATACATAAGGACTGAACGAGTAAGCATTTTTGGCGTTAAGTACTGTATTGGAAAGACTGAAGAGGCTGTACGACATGTTTTGGATCATATTGATAGGCTGAGAGGAGAGTATATCTGTTTTTCTAATGTTCATACTAGTGTTATGGCTAGGGAGAGTGGAGATTACGCAGCAATATTAAATGGTGCAGCAATGGTTTTTCCTGATGGAGAGCCTATAGCTGCCAATGAGAGAAAACGTGGATTTAAGGAGGCTGAGCGAATCGCAGGTCCCGATTTTATGTCAAATATGTTTAGGAACACTGCAGATGGTAGGTTTAGCCACTACTTCTATGGCTCTACTGAGGAAACGCTGAAATCACTACGTGATACGATTGAAAAAGAGTATCCTGGCATAGTGATAAGAGGAATGTATTCTCCCCCGTTCCGAGAAACAACTAGAGAGGAGGATAAGGAGGATATAGATAGGATTAACAGCTCTGGTGCGGATTTGGTATGGATAGGCCTAGGAGCCCCTAAACAGGAAAAATGGATGAATGCTCATCGCGGAAGGGTAAATGCAGTAATGTTGGGTGTTGGCGCGGGGTTTGATTTTCATGCTGGTACCATAGATAGAGCACCTCTTTGGATGCAGCGGATTGGTTTGGAGTGGTTTTATAGGCTGATCAGCGATCCTAAAAGGCTGTTTAGACGCTATATAGTAACTAATGTCAAATATGTTATATACATGCTTGGTCAATTGATAAAGTAAGGAGTTTACTTTTGTGGAAAAGAATTGGATTCAATCCTATAACCCAGAGGATAATAGTGAGCTTAGAAAGTTGCAGCTGACAATACTGGATATTGTTAAGCTTTTTGCTAAGATATGTGAGAAGCATGGACTTCGCTATTTTATGGTTGGAGGAACAATGCTGGGAGCAGTGCGTCATAAGGGATTTATTCCCTGGGATGATGATGTGGATATAGGAATGCCTAGGCCTGACTATGAGAAGTTTATTACTATTGTAAAGACAGAACTTCCTCAGGGATATGATTTTTTAAATTATAAGATCAATAGAGACTATAAAAGATATTTTAGCAGAATTATTAATACTAATGTAGAGATTTACAATGCATCCAATACTACAGAAATTATGGAGAATGCTTGGCTTGATATTTTTCCCTATGATGGTATGCCAAAGGGAAGGGTACGTCAGAAGCTGCACTTTTGGTACATGACGGTTTGGCGGCTCTTGTATCATATGTCCTGCTTTGATGAACTTGTTAATCTTCATAGACCTGGAAGGCCTGTATATCAGCAGGCAATCATTAGATTTCTATACAGAACTAGGCTAGGACATAGTCTAAATACCAAAAGGCTCATGAGACGAATAGAGAGAGAATTATGTCGATATGACTACGACAATTCGGATACTTTGGTGAGTTTCTTTGGTGCCTATATGAGTCGTGAAGTTATTGACAAGAATCTAATTGGTAAACTAACCTATTATCCCTTTGAGGATACGCAGTTTCTTGGCGCAGAAGATGGAGATGCTTTTCTTACACATTTTTTTGGAGACTGGAGAACGCCACCATCTGATGCTCAGAAGGATAAGCATAATATTAGAAAAATAGTCTACAAGGAGCCTGATGGAAAGCTCCAAAGCAGCTGATATTGGGGAGAATAATAATGAAAAATATTGCACTAATTATAGCAGGTGGGTCAGGGAATCGTATGCATCAGGATATTCCCAAGCAATTTCTGACAGTTAAGGATAGACCTGTTATTGTTTATACGATGGAGGCATTTCAGAAGCATCCGGAGATTGACGCCATAGCCGTTGTTTGTATTGAGGGATGGGAACAGGTTTTATGGGCTTATGCCAAACAGTTTAATATATCGAAACTCACTACTGTTGTATCTGGAGGTGAAAATGGACAGGCTTCAATAAGAAATGGAGTATTCGAATTAGAAAAGCAATTTGATGCAGACGATATCGTGCTTATTCATGATGCCATAAGACCTATGGTTAGTTCGGAGATTATTTCTGATAACATTCGTGTTGCGAGAGAGTTTGGTAATGCTATTACCGTGATACCTTGTGCTGAGGCTATGATGCAAACAGATGATGGAATCTCTTCAACCGGTTCTTATCCACGTGACAGGCTTAAACGTACTCAGACACCACAGGCATTTCATATAGGACAGATTTGTGATCTTCACAAAAGAGCACTGGAAGCTGGAATTACTGGTTCTGTTGCTTCATGTACTCTTATGATAGAGATGGGAGAGCAGGTGTATTTTTCATCAGGATCTGAAAAGAACATCAAGCTAACTACAGTTGAAGATATAGATATTTTCAAGGCTCTTTTGATGGCCAAGAGATCTGATTGGTTAAAGGATTGAGGCGTCAAGTGGATGTATATGTAATTTCAATTAATAAAACAAAAAGAAACACGGCTGGATCTAAGGCACCTGCTGATGTGGTTGAAATTTGCAGAAAGCAGGGATATAAGGTGTTCGATATGCCAGGGTTCCCTCGTGATAAAAACTTGGTTTACCGAAAGCTATGGTTACTGATAGTAAGCTTCTACTACTGGAGGAAGCTAGAAAAGACCGTAGCTAAAGGCAGCATTGTGATATATCAGCACCCTATGTATGGGAATCGTATGGCACAGAAAATGATTCCACGTATTCAGAACAAGAAGCAAGTGAAGTTCATAGCTCTTATTCATGATCTTGAGTCGCTTAGGGGCGGTATTTCAGGTGTTACCAGAGTGTCCGAGAAAACAAGGAATTTATCGGACACGGCATTATTAAGTCAGTTTGATTCAATAATCTGCCACAATGAGCACATGAAGCAGTATTTGGTAAGTCGTGGTTTTGATTCGAGTAAACTTGAATGCCTGGAAATTTTTGATTATCTGTGTGACGTTAAGGAACACATAAGAGAGAGAGGTGATAACCCATCTATCGCAATAGCAGGAAACCTTGCTATTGGAAAGTGTCCTTACATGTATAATATTTCAACTAAAGACTACAACAAAGGACTGATGATCAATCTCTATGGCATTAACTTTGACCAGGACAGTTCTGGTGGGAATATAATATACCATGGATCCTTTAGTCCTGAGGAATTGCCTGTTAGGCTACAAGGAGATTTCGGACTGGTCTGGGATGGTAATTCTGTTGAGACATGTTCAGGAAATACAGGAGAGTATTTAAAGTATAATAACCCTCACAAGACGTCACTATACCTCGCGTCGGGGCTTCCTGTTATTGTTTGGAACCAGGCTGCTATTGCAGACTTTATCCTTCAAAATCACGTAGGGATAGCTGTTGATAGTTTGCAGGACATTGAAGAAAAGATAAAAGAGATAAGTGCAGAAGAATATGATGAAATGTGCAGAAATGCAAGAAATGTCGGTGGGAAAATAAGGGATGGCTATTATGTTAAGAGAGCAATTGAGGCGGCCGCTTCCTCCCTTGCCTGAGGATAGCAGCAAGCAATACCTTTATCCCGGCACATACAGACTATATTGCATTAATAAAAGGTATTATTGGAAAAAGGAAAAAAGATTCAGTAAATGGTTAAAAGATATACTATCTGACTCAAGTAATACGCTGAAAAAGAAACTCAAAATTTTGCTTTTTGCTGAAAGTTTCTCTATTAGAAAAGAGAATGTTTCAGCCTGCGGAGATGAATTATATATCACCAGGAAAGGACAGTTGAAGGTCTTTGATCATGATGAAGGTGTGGTCCATTTCTTTACAGAAGATGAAGAAGTAATTGAAAGGGCAAGGCACTTTTGGACAAACTATGCACCATACTTTGACAAGCAGATAATAAGTGCTATTGATGATAGAAAAAGGTGCATAACTGAGAGATATATAATCGAGTGTAGTAATTGGAGAAAAAAGCCTGATGAGGTAAAAAAGATTACTGACAGGGTTTGGGACTCGATTCTCAACTATGTAAAGGCAAAGGCATCTGAGAAGAGTATGTTGAATGTGCCTGAATATATTGATATGGTTGTATCTTCATGTGATGACACGGACCTGACGGGAGTGATTCGAGAAATAGGGTTAAATATTCCAAATGATTTGGAGCCTGTTCCAATAATTTTTCAACATAATGATATGGTTTTGTCAAATATACTGGTGGAGAATGATGGTATAACGGTTTTTGATTATGAGTTCTATGGTAGGAATATTTTCTACTATGATGCACTAATGTTTATAATGTGGCAGGCGTTGCACTATAAAGAGGATTTGTACTTAAGCAGATTTTTGGCTGGTGATTACGATGCCTTTTTCAGAACTTTATTCGATGCTGTTGGTTGCGAATATGTCTTAGAGCTAAAGAAGGATTATTGCAAATTATTTTTGTTGGCAAATATAGATATGCATATTAAAACAGGAGATAAAACTAATCTTGAGAAATATAGAAGAGTTTTGGATATTCTCAGACATTAATTGGCGACTGATAGATTTGAATGGTAGTGGTGAAATATGGATAACGCAATAAAAAGAACAGATATTATGCTATTTGTGTTTTGGCTTGTGTACTTTATGCCACTTGCTCTACTTAGGTCTGTAAAGGGTATAGAGATGTTGGGAGTTCTGATTCGAAGTCCTATCGTACTTATGGCATTATATAGTTCTTACAAGAATTGGATAGTTTGTGAGGCAAGGATTAATAGATTCTGGATTTACATTGTCGCTTTATTTATTTGGAACTTGACGTGTGTATTAGTTAATAGCCCTGGTAAATTTGGTGACTATTTACTTGATATATATCAGCTATTTGAGATGATTATTGTGCTTTGCTATTCATTTAGGCAAAGAGGAAAAGATGCATACAGAGCATTGTATTATGTAGCGCTTATATATGTATATGCTAATTTTCTCACGCTTATGATATTCCCGGAGGGGATGTTTACAAGCAGTGCGGGATCAATAAGGAGTCGTGTTCAATGGCTGTTTGGATCCAAGAATAATATACCGATTTACATAACACTGTTTTCGTTTGTGGTACTTATACAGGAACGGAGACGTGCTACGTCCAAGTTATTTGCTGCAGTGACGATACTCGTATCCATTTATTCGTCAGTTTCAGCTGGAGATAGTGGTCGTATGTTTATGGAGGGGTCTTCAACTGGTATTGTCACAGGATTTCTTACAATCTGTACCGCATTTTTATGCCTAATATTTTCATCTAAGAAAAATGTGGAGAGGTTTGCTTTATTATCAATAAAAAAAATCATACTAATTACAACAGCTCTCAATATTATACTTCTGGGTGGAGTTTCAATACCGGTAATTAAAACGTTGGTTGTGGATGTTCTAGGAAAAAATCTAACGTTTACAAATAGAACTTTTGTATGGGCTAATGCGTTAGAATACATATGTAGAGCGCCATTCATAGGACATGGATTGAAAACTATTGTGTTATTTACGAATGGCGCTACAAGCACATATAGTTTTGTTCTCGGACTTCTTAAATCTTGCGGAATTCCATCTGTTTTGCTACTTGTACTGTGTTTGTTGCTCATACCATATTCCTCCAAAAGGAATTATCAGATTTTCTTGATTGGACTTTTTGAGGTTTTTATAAATGGCCTTATGAGTCAGGTTGATTTAAAGTTTGTTCTTTTCTTCGCTATAAGTTTATTTTTCATGGCGAAAAATACAACGGATGCTGCAATGGCAAGTGATAGAGAGATGTCCGGGATTCAATTTTTTAGCCAGAGTATTGAGAATGAGTAAAAATTGGGAGAAGATTCGCTTTCAATTATCGCATCTTGATTAAGTGGCATACTTCTGATCGTTGTTATGAATTTTGATCATAGTAGATAATAGCCTTGGTTTATATATGACGTTTATTTACATTGGAGAGGAGAACACATGAATTATAAAGAAAAGATGGAAATAGACATAATTGATCTATGCAGATTTCTTATTAAGAGATGGAATATACTGCTTGTATCAGCAGTATTAGGTATGCTTGCATTGGGAGTTTACGGTTATTTAACTTCGGCGAACGATTCTGAAGCTCTTGAAGAAAAAACAATTACAGAGGTAACAGAGCAAAGTGAGTTATCAGATGAAGACAAGGCACTTATTGAAGAAACAGTCAATCAGTATATTAGCTATTTGAAACTCTACGATACAGTTCAATATTATTCAGATAATTCAGAATATATAAAACTTAATCCTAATGGCACTAATTCAGTTACGGCATATTACAAAAT
>JAEEGL010354411.1_pt1 | contig 20734 bp, 20 predicted proteins | sample 9134231 | NCBI WGS metagenome assembly JAEEGL01 (sample SAMN16246548, study PRJNA631951) | gut metagenome | biome: gut microbiome; feature: rumen; material: fiber-attached | host: Bos | place: Iran: Karaj | collected 2018-10
TATCCGAATCCCGGATTACCAAGAGATTCGGATACGTTTGTCTGCTATGTGTGTATTTCAAATCAGCATTACGCTTCTGCCGCAATCTTCTTCAGCCGCTTCATCACGTCGTTGGCGCCGCGGCCGAAGTAGTCGTGCAGGATCTTGTATTCCGCGAACAGCTTGTCGTAGACCGCGCTGTTTTCGGGGTTCGGGTAGTAAACGGTGTCCTTGACCTTACCCATGATGGACGCGGCCTCGTACACGTCGTCGTAGCCGCCGTTCGCCTTGCCCGCCGCGACCGCGCCGAAGATCGCGCTGCCGAGCGCGCCGCCCTGCGCAGAACCGGCGATCTTGATCGGCATCTTGATGACGTCGGCATAGATCTGCATGGTCATCGGATCCTTTTGCGAAATGCCGCCGGCGGCATAGAACGTCTTGACCGGAACGCCCTGTTCACAGAACGTCTCGATGATCATGCGCGTACCGTACGCAGTCGCCTCAATCAGCGCGCGGTAAATGTCCTCCGGCTTCGTCTGCAGCGTCATGCCGAGCAGCATACCCGTCAGGTCGGCGTCCACCAGCACCGAGCGGTTGCCGTTCCACCAGTCGAGCGCAACGAGCCCTGATTCGCCGGGCTTTTTCTGCTCGCATTTCTGCCGCAGGAATTTATGGATATTCAGTCCTGCCGCCTTCGCTTCCTCGTAGTAGGACGCAGGCAGGCAGTTTTCGATGAACCACTGGAAATGGTCGCCGACGCAGCCCTGTCCCGCTTCGTAGCCGAAGAAGCCGGGCATGATGCCGTCCTCGACCACGCCGCAGATGCCCTTGACCTGCACTTCCTTTTCGCCGAGCATCATGTGACAGGTGGACGTGCCCATGATGGCGAGCATCTCCCCTGCCTCGTGGATGCCGACGGCCGGCACGAAGATATGCGCGTCGATCACGCCGACCGAAACGGAGGTTCCGACATTCAGGCTTGTAAGCGCTGCGCCGCTTTCGCACATTTCGCCCGCCTTCGCGCCGAGCGGCAGGATGTCGCGGCCGAACTTGTCGTCGATCACGTGCTCGAGTCGCGGATCGAGCGCCTTGAAATAGTCGTCAGACGGGAAGCCCGTCTTCTTGTTCCACATCGCCTTATAGCCGGCGCAGCAGGCGTTGCGCGTCTGTTTGCCGGTCATCTGCCAGATCAGCCAGTCCGCCGCTTCGATAAAGAAAGCAGCCTTGTCGTAGATCTCCGGCGCCTCGCGAAGAACCTGCCAGACCTTCGGGATCGCCCATTCGGACGAGATCTTGCCGCCGTAGTTTGCAAGCCACGGCTCTCCCCGCTCCTCGGCGACTTCGTTCATGCGCACGGCGAGATCCTGCGCGGCGTGGTGCTTCCAAAGCTTGACGTACGCATGCGGCTCGTCCCGGTATTCGTCCAAGAAGCACAGCGGCGTACCGTCCGAGAGGACAGGCAGAATCGTACACGCCGTGAAATCGACACCCACGCCGATCACGTCATCCGCGGAAACGTTTGCCTCGCGCAGTACCTGCGGGATCGTGACGCGCACGACGTCGAGGTAATCCTGCGGATGCTGCACCGCCCAATCCGCCTTGAGCTTTTTGCCGCTCGGCAGCGCCGTATCCATGACGCCGTGCGGGTAGTCGTATACGGCGCTCGAGAGCTCCTCGCCCGTCTCCACGTTCACCAGCAGAGCTCTGCCGGAGAGCGTACCGAAATCCAGACCGATGGAATATTTCGCCATGTTCCGTTCCTCCTATACGATAAATGAAGCAAGGATTCCCGAATAGATGCGCACGGGATCCCTGAGAAAATTGTCTTTCATCCGTTCAACCTGTTCATTGTCGGCGGCATAGAGTGTGATGCGCATGAGGTCTTCCTCGCTGTCCGCCAGACAAAACGACACGTTGAAGCCCTTGCCGCAGGGCTCGACGCTGATCCGCGTATCACGGGCGTTGCGCACCTTTGCAAGCGCTTCGAGCACGGCGGACAGCGCCTGCTCCCGTACGGATTTCGGAATATCGCGCAGCAGCTCCATAGAGGCATTCTCGCCGATATCCGTCATGCGCAGCTGCTCCTGCTCGCCGACGTATTCCGCCGTCACGATCCCGGCGCGCATGAGCTCGGAAACCGACTCGCTGACGTCAAAATAATTGGCAAGCCCCTGCGACACAAGGATCTGCCGGATCTGCTCGGACGAGAGCGGCTGCTCCACCTTTTTCAGCAGATAGCAGATCAGCGTTTTGATCTCATCGGTATGAAACAGACCGCCGTATTCCACGCCGGACGAAAAAGCATCGTACTGATCCAATGTATTGACTCCTTTATTTCTTAATCGGTTTGCCGAAGCGGCCGCGCTGCAGCAGCTCGTCGGTAACAAACGCCTGTCCGCTGAAGCGGCTGCCCCAGAGATTTGCCCAGCCCTCGCAGTAAAGCGTGTAGTAAGACACGTCGTTCTTCTTGCGGTAGCGGCAAACGGGCGGCAGATTGCACCAGAGAATGGACGGGAATCCGATCACCAAAAAATACAACGGGCCGAGAACGATCGACTGGATCGTATGACCGTATTCGTGGATGCGCGTATCATGCAGCCAATCGTCGCTCTTTTTGCCGTTGACGAAAATGAATACGCCCAGCGAGATGCCGCCGAAGGGCTTGTCGCTGTCGATGAGCGTGATGAACGCGTTGTGGAAACGCTCATGTCGGCTCTTCTTATACAGAACGAGATAGCCGATCAGACCGACCAGATTCTGCGGCAGACCCCACGTAAACTGGACGAAATAGAAAAGAAACTTTTTCATTTGAATCCCCTCACTTATGGTATTTGCCGCCCGCGCTGATCTGAAATGCACGGTAGAGCTGCTCAAGCAGCATGACGCGCGCAAGCTGATGCGGAAACGTCATGGGCGACATGGAAAGGCGCACGTTCGCGCGGCGTTTGATGCGTTCCGACAGACCGAACGAGCTGCCGATCACGAAAACGACCGTACCCGTGCCGTCCACCGCGGATCTTTCAAGCATGGCGCTGAACTGCTCGGACGACAAGGTTTTCCCCTCGATGCACAGCGCGTACACAGCCGAATTCGGCGGAATATGCTTCTCGATCTCGGCTGCTTCCTTCTCAAGCGCGTCCGCGATCTGCGCGTCGGACGGATCATCCGGAAGGCGGAACGGCGTCAGCTCGACCGTCCGCAGCCTGCAGAACGCCTGCAGACGCTTTGCATACTCGGCGCATGCGTCGCGCAGATACGCCTCCTTAAGCTTGCCCAGTACGATCAGATCAACGTGGATCAAAGCACCATCATCTCCGGCTCTCCCCCCGCTACACGAAGCAGATAATCCGAGCCCTCCGTCGCGCCGGAAAGCTGCATTTCCGAATACGTCGTCTGATACGCCAGACGCGGCATATTGTTGTCACGGCTCAGATGCGCAAGACAAAACCGCGTCGTGCCGCTGTCCAGAAGACGAACTGCCGTTTCGGCACAGGCGTCGTTGCACAGATGTCCCTTGTCTGAAAGGATGCGGCGCTTGACCGTATAAGGATACGGCCCCGCCTGGAGCATGCCGACGTCGTGATTGGACTCCAGAAGAACAAGATCGCTGCCGCTCACGGCGGACAGGATCTCATCGGTCACGATCCCGGTGTCGGTTGCGACGGAAATACGCCGTCCGTCCGCCGTTCCGACCGTATAGCCGACAGGCTGTGCGGCATCGTGCGACAGCGCGAACGGGCGCACGCACATGCCAGCCGTTTCAACGCCCCCGGCGCCGATCTCCGCCATGGGAAACGCGCCCGTGATCTGCAGATCCTCCAGCGCACGGATCGTACCGGCGGAAGCGTAAACGGGAATATGATGCCGGGACGCTAACACGCGCAGTCCGGAGACGTGATCCGTATGCTCATGCGTGATAAAGATCGCACGGATGGAACGCACGTCCACGTCAAGCGACGACAGCGTATCCGCAATACGCTTCGCACTGACGCCGCAGTCGATCAGGATGCCCGCATCCGGCGAGCCGACGTATGTACAATTCCCCCGGCTGGAGGAAAACAAAGAACAAAACCTTGCCATTACGGCCTCCACGGTATAATTTGGAAAAAGGCGGGAGAACCCGCCTTTCCTCATATCAGACAATCAGGAAACCTGAATCTGCGCCTCCGGATCAAGCACAGGCACGCGGCGGATATCTGCGCCGACGCCCGCGAGCTTGCCGACGATATCCTCGTATCCGCGGTCAATGTAAAGCACGTTTTCGATTTCCGTGGTACCGCTGGCAACAAGACCCGCGATCACCATCGCCGCGCCGGCACGCAGATCGTCCGCCTTGACCGGCGCGCCCTTGAGCTGATCGACGCCCTCAATCACGGCGATCTTGCCGTCGACCTTGATTTTTGCGCCCATGTGCGCAAGCTGCTCAACGTAACGGTAACGGCTGTCCCAAACGCTCTCGTTGATGATGCTCGTCCCTTCCGCAATAGACAGCAGCACCGCAAACTGCGGCTGCATGTCCGTCGGGAATCCGGGATGCGGCATGGTCTTGATGTTGCAGCGCGTCGGACGGTTATCGGACTTGATAAGCACACTGTCGTCGAATTCCTCGACCTCGATCCCGCATTCGATCAGCTTCGCCGTAATGGACTCCAGATGCTTCGGGATCACGTTGCTGATGACCACGTCGCCGCCCGCAGCCGCTGCCGCGACCATGTACGTTCCCGCTTCGATCTGGTCCGGAATGATGGAGTACGTGCAGCCGTGCAGCTCGGAAACGCCGTGGATCTTGATCACGTCCGTACCTGCGCCGCGGATATCCGCGCCCATGGAGTTGAGGAAATTCGCAAGATCGACGATGTGCGGCTCCTTTGCCGCGTTCTCGATCACGGTAAGGCCCTTGGCACGAGCGGCTGCCAGCATAATGTTAATGGTTGCGCCGACGGAAACGGTATCGAGATAGATCGCGCTGCCCAGAAGCATGTCCGCGTCCGCATTGACGATCGCATTTTCCTCGATGGCAACCTTCGCCCCGAGAAGCTCGAAGCCCTTGACGTGCTGGTCGATGGGACGCACGCCGCCGAAGTTGCAGCCGCCGGGCATCGCCACGCGCGCCTTGCCGAAGCGGCCGAGCAGAGCGCCAATAAAATAATACGACGCACGAAGATGACGCGTCATCTCGTACGGAACCGTGTAGAACTGTACGTTGCGTGCGTCGATCTCAACCGTGTTGCGGTTGCGCATCTGCACTCTTGCACCGAGCGCAGTCAGTATTTTAAGCATGATCGAAACGTCGCTGATGTTCGGAATATTCTCGATCGTGCACGTTCCCTGCGTCAGGATCGCAGCAGGCACGATCGCCAAAGCGGCATTTTTTGCGCCGCTGATATCTATCTTACCGTTTAAACGTCGTCCGCCGTTGACGATAATTTTATCCACGACTCATCACTCCCCCGTCCGTGTGATTGTATCCAACATAAAGAAAAAAGTACGAAAGTAGCCACGATATATTGTATATTTGATTATATCATCTCTTTTTGTAAATGTAAAGATGTAAAATAGATTTTTTTACCTTTTAACGAAACAGAACAGTACAGCAGATCGCCCTTGAGCAATCTGCTGCAAAGAATAATTTCGGATATAGTATATACGGGCACAGCGCAATTAGACCGCTGCAAAACGTGAAAGAACCTGCCGTTCCTTCTAATAATTATGCGTTGAGAATTTTTTCCAGAGACGCGATCTCGACACAGACACACAGCACGTCCATCGCCTGCATCAGCTCTTCGGTCGACGGGAACGTGGGCGCGATGCGGATGTTGCGGTCACGCGGATCGTTTTTGAGCGGGTAGGTCGCACCGGCGCCGGTCAGCACGAGTCCGGCTTCCTTGCACAGGGAGACGACGCGCTTGGCGCAGCCGTCCATCACGTCGAGGCTGATGAAATAACCACCGTTCGGCTGCGTCCACGAGGCGATGCCTTTGCCGCCGAGCTTGCCGGAAAGCGCACGCAGCACTGCCTCAAACTTCGGCTTGAGGATCGCCGCATGCTTTTTCATGTGTGCGCGCACACCGTCGGCGTCCTTGAAAAATGCCACGTGACGAAGCTGATTGACCTTGTCGTAGTTGATCGTCTGGTAGGAAAGACGGTTCTGGATCTGCGCAAGGTTCTTGTCTGAGGCGATAATACAGGAAACGCATGCTCCGGGATACGTTACCTTCGCAAACGAGGCGACCTCGATGATGTGATCCTGCGTGCCGTATTTCTCGCAGGCGGAGAAAATCTCGCGAAGCGTATCCGGCGTATCGCTCACGTCATGAATGGCATACGCGTTGTCCCAGATGATGCGGAAATCCTCTGCGGCAGGCTGCAGGCGCGCGATGCGCTCGACCGTCTCGTCGGAGAACGTGACGCCGCACGGATTGGAATATTTCGGCACGCAGAACATGCCCTTGACCGACGCGTCGCGCACGTATTCCTCAATCGCGTCCATATCGGGACCGTCCTCGCCGACGTCGACCGTCAGCATCTCGATGCCGAAATACTCAAGAATACCGAAATGGCGGTCATACCCCGGAACGGGACAAAGGAATTTGATCTTCTGTCCGAACCAAGGCGCACTGCCGCACACACCGTGCGTCATGCACTGGCTGATGTAGTCAAACATAAGATTCAGACTCGAACCGCCGCCGAGGATCACGTTTTCTTTTTTTACGCCGAGCAGGTCGGCAAAGATCTGCCGCATTTCGCCGATACCCGTCATCACGCCGTAATTGCGCACGTCCATCTTGTCCTCGCCCTGCATCGTGTCGCCCGGCTGCAGCGCGGTAAGCAGGCCGTCGGACAGATCGAGCTGTACCTTGCCGGGCTTGCCTCTCGCCATATTCAGAGACAGGTGCATCTTCTGAAACGCTTCATACTCCGTACGCAGTTCGGAAAGGCGCGCCTGCAGGACGTCCCTGTTCATTTCACGGTATTCCATAGTATATATCCTCCACTCATTTCTTATGTACCATACAATAGACCATTTTGGTTTATCTGTCAACCCTCTGCCGGAAAAATCCGAAATTCACTGAGCATCACGCCGACCGTCGGCTCCTCGATCACCAGGTGCGCGCAGCCGTTTTCAAAGACTGCCGCAGGCAGCAGATACGTCGCCGTTTCCGTATTCGGCGCGAGATACCAGCAGTCGTACTGCGCGTCCCGTTCGCCGCCGTATTGTGCGCCGCAGTATATTTCATAGTCATTCACCGTCACACGGTGCGCCGTCACGCCTTTCGTTTTACGCGATGAATAGGTCACGCGCAGTTTATAATCCCGTCCGCTCTGAAAGCCGCCGAGCTTGCAGCGGAAGCTGAAATGATCGAAAAGCTTGAGCTGCGACATCGGGATCGAACCGTCGTTGACGTCCGGTCGGTCGCCCTGAAAGTCCATGTAGAAATCGGGCGTCTGGCTCTCGCCAAGGACGCCGAGACCGTGCTCGGCAAAAGAAAAGAAGTATCCGTCCCGCACTGCGCGGTCACGCTCAAGCAGGCCGCGCAGAAAGACGGGCTGCTCGGGAGCATCCAGCGTACGCATGAACGCAAGGCGGTTGAGAAAGTAATCTTTGTCCGTCACAGGCAGGTCGATCGTCTCCAGCGTTGCGCCGCGCTCCCAGTGGCTCGCACCGAAATGCGAAACGTCCATCTGCATGCCGATGAGGTCGAACAGCTTTTGCGCGAGCGAGAATATCCGGTCACGAAGCTGTATGATATCGTGCGGGTACGCGCTGCGCAGCAATTCCTCCGCCTGATCGGTTTCGTTTTGCCGCAGAAGCACGCGCGTCTGACGCAGCAGCGCCAGATCGAACAGACGACGGCGACGCACGTACGCGTCGCAGCACGCACGGAAAAGAAGCTGACAGAACCGCCAGTTCTCCGTCAACGCAGGACGGTCCGACACAAGCGCATCGAGCATGGACAGCGTTGATTCGATATGCGGATTCTCTGCCGGATCGCCGACCCAGTCGGCCTCAAGCGCAAGGATCGCGTCGGCAATCGGCTCCGCCGGCGCCTGCCAGATAAAGGCGCGCGCATAGTCCAGCAGCGTCGTGCGCAGATCGCACGCCGGATCAAAATCCATGTCGGCCCACACCATCTTGTTGACGTCGTCGTTGACGCCCTCGGAATAACTGACCGAACCGACAACGTACGGCCGTGTCAAACGGTGGATGAGGCGGTATTCGCGCGGGCGCGGATTGATGCTTTCACGCGAGAGCACCGCAGAGAGCGCGTAATGCCAGTCGTCTCTGTCCGCGTGCACGGGATACTCGCATCGCACGTTGTGCGTCAGATCCGGATACAGCCGGATGGGATACCGCGCGGGCAGCTTGCGGCGCAAAACGTCCAGCGGGAACGCGCGGTTCGGGCCTGTGATCACGCCGTCGATCTCGCAGGGTTGCTTCTCCATCTCGCTGATGAATACGTCGCCCCAATCCGGCATGGAATGGGGAGCCTGCGCGGACGGCCACATTTCGGCATGGGGATACACGGCTTTAAGCGCATGGGAAATCGACTTGACACGCTCGACAAACGCGTCCGCAGGATAGTTCCCGGGGTCGCCTCCGGGCGGAAATACGACGTTCAGACGCGGACATTTTTTGAAGAACGCTTCGCGCACGGCGGTCGTTTCCTCCACGGTCAGGTCGTCGTTCGGATACCACAGAGAGACATCCAGATCGAACGTGTCGGCAAGCGCTGCCGCCTGAACGCACAGATCGTCCTGCGCGTACCGCATCAGCTTGCCCTTTTCGCCGCCGACGCGGCCGGGAATGTGCTCGACCGTGTTGCAGCCGAACGCCATCAGATCGAGATAATACTGCCGATAATCGTCGAGCGACCATGCGTCGTAGGTATTGCTGATATTGCGGTAACCGAGCTGGTGACCGCGAATCTTTTTATCGGGTGAATACGTCCCGCCGATCGGTTCGACGAGCGTGATCCTGCCGTCCGTGTATTCGCTCTTGCGCAGAAACCGGGAATATCCGTAAATCAGCGCACGGATCCCCCTGCCGGATATGGTCAGAAGCGTGCCGTCCTGCCCGATCGAAAAAGTATCCTTATCGTCAAGCGCGTCCGTTTGCAGGAAGCGGATACACCTCTGTACCGGCGACTGTACGACCGGCGGCCGTGTCCCCGTCCTCCGCTGCAGTTCGTCTGCAAGAAGCATTGCCGCCTGCCGCTCGACGTCTGACACGGCGCACAGCGACAGCCCCGTCAGATCCGTTTTCATGCGTCTGCCTCCAGCCGATCCGCATACTCCAGAAGCAGCTCGCTGAAGATGGAATTGGACCACGCGAACCACGGCCGCGTGAACGTATTCGGATCGTCGGCACAAACGCCCTCGTGCATATACCCCGTGCCGCCGTCGGAGGATTCGAGCATACGCAGCACGCGCATGCGCTCGTCATCGTCGATCGCAGTCAGCGCCTGCAGCGTCAGACCGATATGCCACACGTACCCCTCCGGCGTGTGCGGACTGCCCGTACCGCGCAGCACGCTCCCTTCGTAATAATACGGATTTTCTTTGCTGAGGATGAAGCGGCGCGTGTTCTGATAGATCGGATCATGGGCGTCGCAGTACCCGAAATACGGAATGGAAATGAGACTCGGCACGTTGGAATCGTCCATGAAAACGTAATTTCCCATGCCGTCCGTTTCATACGCGTACATTTTGCCGAACTGCGGGTGCTCCACGACGCCGTATTTGCGCACGCCGGCCTCGATCTCGTCGGCAAGTGCTCGCGCCTCGTGGGCAAGAGCAGGGTTTTGCAGATCGTTTTCGACAAGCGCCGCCGTTTCGCGCAGCACCGTCACGGCAAACAAATTCGACGGGATCAGATACCCGTACACGCAGCTGTCGTCGCTCGGGCGGAAGCCGGACCACGTCATGCCCGTAAACGCCACCGGCGCACCTTTCCCCTCATGGGAGAGCGTATCGCTCGCGCGGCAGTTTTCGCGTACGAACAGGTAGGGCGAATCCTCGCTGTGACGCTGCTCCGTGCGCCAGAGCGACAGGATCGCGCGAAACGTCTGTTCAAACAGACCGTCCGTCAAAAAGCCCGTCCTGCCGGAATAGCGCCGAAAGCCGCAGCAGAGCCAAAGCACGAAGCACAGCGAATCGATCTCGTACTTCCGCTCCCATACCATCGGCTTCTGCAAAGGACGGTCTTTGACGTGGCCGCGGCCGTTCTCCTCCTCGTTGAATGCGTTCGCATACGGATCGTACAGCACGCACTGCATCTGACGGCGCGCAAGTCCCTCGATCACGTCGGCGACCTGTGCGTTCCGCGCGGTCAGCGGCAGATACTGGTGCACCTGCGCCGTGGAATCGCGCAGCCACATGGCAGGAATATCGCCCGTAAAAACGTAGGTCGTGCCGTCGTCCTCGGGCTTGGTCGTCGTTTCAAACGTGTTCGGGTAGCAGTTGCGGAACAGCAGCGAGAGCTTTTCCTCCCCGTGGCGCTCGAACACGGCGCAGACACGGTCGATCTCTTCCTGCAGATATTGTTTCAAATCGGACATCTTAATCCCTCCGTTCGATTGATTGTATCACAGTTGTGCGCGTTTGTAAATGAAACACTTGACAAAAAATGAAATCCGCATATAATACCATGCGGAGGGTTTGTATGGAAGCTTTTATCTTCGCGGCGGAAATCATCGGCACGATCGCGTTTGCGGTGTCGGGCGCGATGACCGCCATGCGCAAAAACATGGATATATTCGGCGTGATCATCCTCGCCATGACGACAGCGGTCGGCGGCGGGATCCTGCGCGATCTGATCCTCGGCATCCACCCGCCCGGCACCTTCCGGCATCCGGTCTACGGGATCGTGGCGATGGCGACGGCGATCATCCTGTTTTTTCCTGCGGTCAGACGGCTGCTGGGCAAAAACGTCACGGTCTATCACTGGATCATGCTGTTCATGGATTCGGTGGGGCTCGGGATCTTTACGGTCGTCGGGATCCAGACAGCCTTTGAACACGGCAGTCGGAATTTCTTCCTGCTGCTGTTTGTCGGCGTCGTGACCGGCGTCGGCGGCGGCGTCATGCGCGACGTGCTTGCCGGAGACACGCCCTATATTTTCGTCAAACATATCTACGCCTGCGCGTCGATCGCGGGCGCGATCCTGTGCGCGCTGCTCTGGCCGGTCAGCCGTATCGCAGCCTTCATCGGCGGTGCGGCGCTCGTGCTTCTGATCCGTTTCCTCGCCGCGAAATTTCGCTGGAGCCTGCCGCGCGCCTCGATCTTTCATGAGGACGTTCTGTAATCCTCGACTTCGACGACGGACAGCACGCCGTCCCGCACGCAAAAGCGCACGTCAAAATCCATAAACCGCATCGAATATACCCGCGCCGGATCGTCCTGGTAGGACGGGCGCGGATCCTCCGCGAGGCAGCCGATCACTGCCTCGTGTTTTTCTTTCGGCAGGATCTGCAGCAGATGCGGCGGAAAGTCCACCTCGAGACGGTACCGGAACGTATCCTCGGTATACCCGCCGACGGCGTCCGGCACGCAGTCCGCATACGGAATATAAGGCTTGATGTCAAAGATCGGCGTCCCGTCCAGCAGATCGACGCCGCTGACGATCAGCTCGTCGCCGTCCGCGGTATGCTCGATCCGCTTAAGCCTGACGCAGGAAAGCCCCAGCGGATTCGGCCGGAACGGCGAACGGCTGGCAAACACGCCGATCCGCCTGTTGCCGCCGAGCCGCGGCGGGCGCACGGTCGCCGACCAGCCGTCCCTGTGCGCGAGGGAAAAATCAAAAATCAGCCACAAATGCGAAAAGCCTTCGATCTCCCGCAACGCATCCGGATTGCGGAAGGAGGGCTCAAATATGATCCTGCCCTGCAGAGAGGCAACGCGCCCGCTCTGGCGCGGGATACCGAATTTATCCGAAAAATCCGTGCGGATATGGGCTATGGGTTCGATCGTCATATTTCTTCACCTGATAAAACAGGCGTATACGCATCTGCGCATACGCCTGAACGGAACGGTTTCTTAATCTTTATAGTCCTTGTCGTCCAGCGAAACGACGGTAAACGTATCGCTCTCGTCCACCTGCGGACGCGCAGACTGCGGCGCTTCGGCCGGAGCTTCGTAGGCGTCGCCGCCGTAAGCTTCCGTCTCATAATCCGGCGCAGCATCCTCGTCCTCGGCCGCAGCATGCTTGTTGCGAACGGCAAAGCCTGCCGTCAGCGCAACCGTGACCAGCGCGATGCCGCCCAGGCAGATCGCCACGATCGCGATCGTCGACAACTGCTTATGTTCCTGCGGCTCCTCCGCATCTGTTTCGGGGATCGTCGTTTCCTCGGGTGCAAAAGTCGTGAACGTGTTGCTGTCGCCGCTGATGCGCTCAAAATACGCGTCGAGCGGATTGAGCGTCGTACCCTCGACGGTGGTATTGTCGACCTTCGGGATCGTCATGTGCGGAACGTAAGGCTTGGTGGTCGTATACTTCGCCGTCGTGGTTTTGCCCGGCTTCTTGGTCGTCGAGGTGGGGTTCTTTTTGGTCGTCTCCTTTTCAGAGGGATCGTTATTCGACGTCGGGTCGGTTTCGGAAACGGGCGGCTTATCCGTCGGCTTCGTCGTCGGGTCGGTTTCGGAAACGGGCGGCTTCTCCGTCAGTTTCGTCGTCGGCTCCGTGGTCGTCGGCTTCGTCGTCGGCTGCGTCGTAGGCTCCGTAGTCGTAGGCTTCGTCGTCGACTCCGTCGTCGGCTGCGTCGGCGGGACGTACGGCTGCTCCTCGCTGCCCTTTTTGGTGGTCGATGAGGTCGGCGGAACACTGTCCTCGGCGAACGTGCTCCACGACAGAGAAAACGTCTGCGCGGTCATGACGAAAACAAGCGCGACCGCCAGGATGCACAGTACAGAAAAAACTCGTCTATTCATAGTATACCTCCATAATTATTCATGCTTTATTGTACATGCAAAACCTTCTCTTGTCAAGTAAAAACACACGAAGAAGTTTTCCTTGCAACTGATTGCGAAATATGATAGAATAAAAATAATCACTATGTCAAAAAAGAAGGGTTACGGTTGAAAAAGATCGGAAAAGTTTACGGCGTGATCCTCGCCGGCGGCAGCGGCACGCGTATGAATTCCCCTACACCGAAGCAGTTCCTGCATCTCGGCGGCGTACCGATATTCATCCACTCCGTCCGCGCACTGCTTTCGGAGCCGCAGATTGCAGAGCTTTGGATCGGCTCGAACGGCGATTGGCTGGATCTTGCCCGGCAGCAGATTTCCGAATTCTGCGGCAATGATCCGCGCATCCACGTCTGCGAGGGCGGCGCTGACCGCGAAGGCACGCTTCTGAATACGCTTGCGGCGATCCGTAACGCAAATACGGTCGGCGACGACGATATTGTGCTGATCCATGACGCCGTGCGTCCGTTTGCGACGCGGCGCATCATTCGCGACGTTATAGACGAAATGGCGCACTGCGACGTATGCAACACCGTCGTGCCCGTCAACGATACGATCGTCCAGTCCGCCGACGGGACACGGATAAGCGGCATGCCCCGGCGCAGCGAGCTTTTCGCCGGTCAGAGTCCGCAGGGCTTCCGCATCAACGCGCTGCTGAACGCGTTTGACCGCCTGGACGCCGAAACGCGAAAACAACTGACGGAAACGACGATGGTCTGCTTCAAGAGCGGGATCCCGATCCACATCGTGCGCGGCGAGTTCTTTAATTTCAAGATCACCACGCCGTACGACCTTGAGGTCGCGGAAAGCATACTCGACTTCGTCGACGCGCAAAAAAGCAATGCGTAAAAGCACAAACTGCCGCGGTAGAAAAGCTCTACCGCGGCAGTATTTTTATCCCACGCGCATACAGCGCACCGTGTATCTGGCATTTCCCGACAGGTTGCACGTGAACAGAGACAGATCATAGTTGTCGTTTTTCATCGAGCTGACCGCCGTCGGGCGCAGCGACTGCAGCTCGACGACCGTATAATCCGTCACCGCACCGAATGCATTGGTGAATCGGACCGTGTCGCCGATATGCAGATTGGTCAGTCTCCCGAAATGGCTGCGGTAATTGTGTCCCGCAAGAACAAAACCGCTCTCATACGCGCTGCCGCTGTAGCAGCAGGGCGCGACCTTGAGATTCGCGTCGCTGCATTCGGCAAGCACCGGCAGCTCAAGGGACTGCGAAGGCACGGTCAGATAACCGATATAGGCAAGACCGTCGATCATAATAACGTCGTTGCCGGCCAGACGCATAGCGATCGCTTCGTCCTCGCTTTTCGGAAGCGCGTCGCCGTTCAGGGCGATCTCGTCGGAAAGCGACGCCACGATCTCTCCCGTTGCCTTGCCAACGTCGCCGTCCTTGTCGATGTTGTACATGACGAGTATGGTCGCGCAGACGAGCAGGGATACGCCGATGATAATGAGCGCGTTCGCAACCTTTCGCAGATCGTTCATACTTCAGGCTCCTCCGCGCTCTGGCGCAGCAGGAACCGCATCAGAACGCCCAGTCCGAGCAGAAGCAGGCCAAACAAACCAAGCATCCAGGTCGGCCACCAGAGCTGACCGGTCTGCGGCAGCTTGTCTTCCATCGAAATGATCGGCGGCGAATCAGGCTCGTACACGGCGGTGGTGGACGTCGTCATATCCGACGGGAACGTGGTGTGCTCGGGCGGATTCGTCGGCGGCGTATCGGGATTGGTCGGATTCGTCGGGTTCGTCGGGTTCGTCGAAGGCGTCGTCGGCGAGCCGCCCGTCGGTGGCGTGTCATCCGTCGGCTTCGTCGGATCCGGCTTTACCGGTCTCGGCTTCGGAGAGGCCTGAATGTCATACATGTAGTCGCCGTCATCCCCATAGGGCATGGGCAGGGAAACACAGAACGCGTTGATCGGCTCGAAGCCTTTTGCAGGCTCGGTCTGATACACGACGTACAGACCGGCGTCCAGATTGCCAAACGTCACCGTGCCGTCCTTGCCGATCAGCTTTTGCATCGCCGGAAGGCTGCGGCTCTCGACAAGCATGAATATCCGACGCGCGAATTCCTCCGTGCCCGCGTCGGCAAAGCTCAGACCGGAGTCCGCCAGCTCAGGCACCCATTCGTATCCGTAGGAATAGTCCATATACGCGTACCCGGCGATGCGGAACATTTTCAGACTGCCGCCGGAGATGGGTTCGCCGTTATATGCCATGGTGAACGTGATCGAACACTTGCGATCAAAGTCGGGCGCGGCAGCGTAAGCGCACGTGACCATGCTCATCAGAACCAAGAGCGCGACGACCGCTGCAAGGCACAGCTTTCCTATTCTGTTACGTTTTGTCATCGGCTCTCACTTCCTTCCTTGCACGTTTGCGCACTTCTGCGCGGTGCGAACGAACCATGAGCACCACAAACAGCAATGCAAAAATCGGAGCCGCCACGATCGGCGCAACGATCGTCGGCTGGATGCGCAGCGCATCGCCGACGACGCGGATCTGACCGGCTTCTTCTTCATTGCCGACGCGATGACCACGCACCAGCATACGGTGCGTATTGATACCGTACGGCGTACAGGTGACGAGCGTACAGTAATCGCGTTCAGGAACCAGCTTCAATTCGCTGACCTCAGACGGCAGCACGATGCGGACCTGATCCACCTCGTACGTCATGGTTTCGTTCAGAACCTGAATCACAAAGGTATCGCCGATCGACATTTTATCCAGATCGGTAAACAGCTTGGCGGAGGGCAGACCGCGGTGACCGGACAGCACCGTATGCGTCATCTTGCCGCCGATCGGCAGCGACGACCCCTCGATATGCCCGACCGCAACGGTCAGAACCGTGTCTGCGGTACCGTGGTAGATCGGCAGGAAACAGTTGATTTTTTTGATCTCTATGTACCCCATGATGCCGTTGCCCATGATATCGAGCTGGCTGTAATATTCCTTTTTTTCGGCTTCGTTCAATTCATGCAGCGCGCCGATCTCAGCGAGCTCTTCATTGTACGCGCGCGCGCTTTGCAGCACACGGTCATAGAGGTCGGAATCCATATTGGCAACTGCCGAAACGTAGTCGGCAATGGCGCGGGAGGTGTGCAGCGAATTCCAATAGTTGCTGACACTGGGATAAAAAAGAAGAGAAAGCCCGGCAAGAATGATGACGACAAGAAGGATCGAGGATGCTCGACCTTTCTTATTTTGCTTCGTCTTCTTCATACAGGACTCTCCGTTTAAGTGGTTGATTTCAAACACGGTGAATCTGCAAGCACAGTCGCCGCATCGGGATAGAATAACTCCATGGCAAAACACTTGAAATCAGCTGCCCGCTTTCGACCTTCAGGCGTTACAATGCCGAAGAGCAAAAGCGAACAGCCGCAGTGTGTAAATATAGGCGGGAGCTTCTCGCCGGTTGGCGAAAGCCCCCGCCGAATCTCACACACTCAGGGATCTGTCAGGGTTGCCGAGTCTCCTTATTCGCTGTAAGCGTGCATGCGCTTCTTGGAAACCAGCACTACGACAGCGCCCACAACAAGAATTGCGCCGATGCCGTAGAAGATGTAAGTACCGATGCCGCCGGTGCTGGGCAGGATGCTACCGCTGTGGTTGACGACCTTAAAGCCGCTTGCCCACTTGCTGTTTTCCTGCGTCAGCGTGACGTGGCTGTTCTGCGCACCGACCTGCATCTCTGCACGCTCGGTCAGCGCATTGTAGCCTTCGGGAGCCTGCGTCTCTTCGAGGTAGTAGGTACCTTCGCCGAGACCGACAAAACGGACGAGGCCGGCTTCGATGGTGTCGGAAGTCGCCGCATCGGGGGTGATCGCGTAGGTCTTCATACCGGTGGATGCATCGGTATCGACAAGCGTGACCTTGATCTGGTTGCCGGACGTCTCTGCATCATACAGATCGAATTCAGCACCTGTCAGGACGTTGTCGTCGTCGTCGACCTTGACCATATCGAATTCATAGGTGTAGACACGCGCGGTGTCTTCATCCGTCTGCTCGGAGTAGGTCAGAACGACCAAGTTGTCGTTGTACGCTTCCACACCGCCGGTACCGTTGGTGTTGCCGGAGACCTGTGCGTCTTCCGTCAGAGCGCCGGTGTAAAGGATCACGACCTGATCGCCCGCAAGAAGCGTGCTCGCCACGTAGCCGGCGGAGAAATTGATCACGAAGTCACGGCCGTTTGCATTGGGCGTGATGGTGATATCTGCGACGGTGTCGTTGTCCGCTTCGTAGGTGTACACGTTGTTCGTCGAATCATAAACGAACGTGATCGCGGTGGTGCCGCCGCCGTTGGCCTGCGCCTTCACGAGGTTCATACGGAAGTTGCCGAGCTTGCCGCTTTCATAGACGAGCGCGGAGCCGTAGGGCATGGTATCCGTAAGGGTGATCGCCTTGTTGGTGTTGTCACCGTCGGTCACGATGATCTGGAAGTCGACAGGCTGACCGATGCAGGCGCTGGTCTCGTCAGCGTAAGTACCGGAAGTGTGCGTCGAGCTGGCGTCGACCTTCTTCTGGACGGTAGGAACGGAGTTCTTGTCGCCGACGGTAACCGTCGTGTTGGTCGTATTGAGCGCGCAGAGAGCGCCGAGAGACGTGGTCACAAAGTAGTAACCGTCGCTGCCGACGTCGATCGACGCCGTGTCGCCGGACGCGACAACGGGCGTTGCATTGGCAGCCGTCTTGCCCGCAACGTTCGCATAGAACTTATCGGCAAGCGTCTTGGCAACTGCGGCTTTCGCATCGCTGTCAAGGCTGTCGCCGTTCGTCAGCGTAACAAGATAGATGTTGTTGTCGTTCGCGTCAAGCTGCGACGTCTTGGTGAAGGTCAGGCCGTCAACCGAGAACGTGTCGTCCGTAGCGGGATTGCCGTTGACGTTCTGGCCGGCAACTGCCGGAGTCGTCACGACAGACCACCACTCGGAGGAAGCGGACGTGGTGTAGGTGTAAACGGGATCGGAAGCGCCCGTCGGCGTGGTATACACGACGTCGAAGATCTTATACGCGTTGTAGGTTTCGCCCTCGAACGCCGGATCAACGGTGATGATGTAAGCGCTGCCGAATGCTGCGATCGCGGTGCAGGAAAGCACAAGTGCGATGCAGAGAAGAGCCATAGCTAACTTTTTCATGGTAATCTCCTTCTTTCTTGCATAGAAATGATCCTTGAGTGAAATGTGTGTACGAATGCGTCCAGCTTGTCGGGACATCGCCTCCTTCTGTATCAATCGGGTGGATGGGCGGACATTTTTATTTGTGAAAATAAAAAGCAAATCATGACGGCGGTCTTAAAGACCTTAATAAAAGCTAACGGGTTCAAATACGCGGATCGCGCTGAAGGGCCACACGCAGCAGACCACCTTGCCGATCATCTGATCCTGCGTGACGCATCCGATCACGGAATGGCGCGAATCAATGGAGTTCGTGCGGTTGTCGCCGAGAACGAACCATCCGTCGTCCGGCACCCGCAGCGGATACTCTACGTCGGAGCCGCCGTTCGCTTTCGGCCGCGCATAGCGCTCGACGATGCGGCGGTTGTCGACCTCGACGTTGCCGTACTCGTCGACGCTGACCAAATCTCCCGGTCCGCCGATGACGCGGCGCACAAGAACACGGTTATTATAATAGAAAGCAACGATGTCGCCCTTTTCAGGCTTGCTCGTTTTGAGCGCGACAACAATCTCGCCCTCCGCGATCGTCGGCACCATGGCGCTGCCGAAAATGCGGAACACGGGCATCAGAAACGTCGCAATCAGAACCGCGATCGCCGCCACGCTCAGCAGTACGGCGAGCGTATTGCGCAAGACACTGCCGAAGCGGCTGCGCGTCTCCACGCGGCGGATCTCCTGCCGGATCTGGTCGGACGCAGGGCGGCTGACGGAGGAATTACGTTTCGGCATCCTGCTCGTCCTCCTCGGGTGCGTACATTGCCTTGGCATTGGCAACGTACATATCCGCGGCACGCTGGGCATCCTCGAACACATGCTGCAGTTTCATGGCCGCTTCGGCAATGGAACCGAGCTGCTGCAGGTCAAGCAATTTCGCCTCGGCGTCGGCACGCAGCTTTTCATTCTCGCTGCGAAGCGCCTCGTTCTCCTGCTGCACCTCCAGAAGCAGACGCAGCAAATCGCGTCGCCCCATGTGTCGCAGATCACCCTTCATGTCTCAGAACCTCTCCTGCTGCATCTTTCTGCGATTCAAAAAAAACCATCAGAAAGACGTACAGACAATAACCTTATTTTCTGTATCCATAATATCACCATATTTTTTCCGTGTCAATAGCAAAATTAAGATTTTTTCTGAGTTTTTGCATCTTTATACATCATCCGCAAATCAGCCGTCCCGTCCCGCGTCCGTTTTGTTGAAATGTACAAAACGCAGTTGACGGGCTGTTTTGTTTTCATTACTGAATTATAGCATTTGCATCGTTTTTCTTGCTTTTACTCTGAAATTATGTTATTATAAATCCAAATTGGTTTTAGGGGGAAAACGTATGTCTTTAATGGAAACCTATTGCAGAGGCTATCAGGCGGTATTCCGTGTTGCGACCAAATTTCTCGACTGGTCGGAGCCGGTCCTGCTCAAGGGCGCTGGCTCCGTCAAAAAGCTCGCGCAGACGGTCAAGCAGAACGGGCACGACAGCGTCCTTATCGTAACGGACAAGGGTCTGATGGGTCTGCACCTGCTGGACGGATTGTTCGGCGAGCTGGAAGCATGCGGCGTGAAATATACCGTATATGACGGCGTGCAGCCCAATCCGACCATCCCGAACATCGAAGAAGCCAAAGCCCTGTATGAAAAGAACGGCTGCAAGGCGATCATCGCATTCGGCGGCGGTTCTCCCATGGACTGTGCCAAGGCTGCGGCGGCACGCGTGACCTGCCCGAACAAGCCGATCCAGAAAATGCGCGGCACGCTGACCATCCGCAAAAAGCTGCCGACGCTCTACGCCGTGCCTACCACCGCGGGCACCGGTTCCGAAACGACGCTTGCCGCAGTCGTCTCCGACCCCCAGACACATGAAAAATACGCCATTAACGATCCCGTTCTCCGTCCGAAATACGCCGTGCTCGACGCGGAACTGACCGTCGGCCTGCCGCCGCACATCACCTCCACCACCGGTATGGACGCGCTCACGCACGCCGTGGAGGCGTACATCGGCAAAAGCAATACCAAAGAGACCGCTGCCGCCGCACGCAAGGCGACGCGCATGATCTTTGACAACATCGAAACCGCGTACCGCGACGGCAAAAACATCGAAGCGCGCGAGAACATGCTCGAGGCCTCCTACCTTGCCGGCGTCGCATTCACGCGGGCTTACGTCGGCTACGTGCATGCCATCGCGCACAATTTCGGCGGCATGTACGGCACGCCCCACGGTCTGGCAAACGCGGTCATCCTGCCGTACGTCCTCGAATGGTACGGCGACAGCGCGCACAAGGCGCTGGCCGAGCTCGCGGACGTGGCCGGTATCGTCACGACGGAAAAGACCGCCGCCGAAAAAGCCGCGCTCTTCATCCGCAAGATCCGCGAAATGAACAGCGCCATGAATATTCCCGAGCATCTCGACGGTCTGAAGGAAAAGGACGTCGAAACCATCGCGGAACGCGCGCTGCGTGAAGGCAATCCGCTGTATCCCGTGCCGAAGATCATGAACAAGGCGCACTGCATCCGGCTCATCCGCATGATCGGCGGTCTGAAATAAGCGCATGATCTTGTAAAGATTAAGTTCAGATATTACAACCAATCGGAGGAACAGATATGAAATCACGCA
>JAEEGL014993564.1_pt1 | contig 20734 bp, 17 predicted proteins | sample 9134231 | NCBI WGS metagenome assembly JAEEGL01 (sample SAMN16246548, study PRJNA631951) | gut metagenome | biome: gut microbiome; feature: rumen; material: fiber-attached | host: Bos | place: Iran: Karaj | collected 2018-10
ACCTTCGGCTTGGTCACGGGATGCTTCGCCACAAAAATCGTACAGCAGTCTTCAAACGGCAGAATGGACGTTTCGTATGTGCCGATTTTCTCCGCGATATCGATGATTTCCACCTTGTCCATGGCGATAAGCGGCCGGTATACCGGCATATTCGTAACATCATCGGTACAGGCTAAGGAATACATGGTCTGGCTTGCCACCTGCCCGATGCTCTCACCGGTTACCAGACCCAGGCACTCATCCTCGTTTGCAATGGCCTCGGCGATTCGCATCATATAGCGGCGCATGATGACCGTCAGCTCGTCGTGAGGACATTTTTCATAGATACTCATCTGGATATCCGTAAAATTGATAATGTGAAGTTTCACCGGTCCCGTATATTTCGATACGATGGCGGCAAGGTCCACCACCTTCTGTTTTGCCCTCTCGGAAGTATACGGGGGCGCATGGAAATAAACCGCTTCGATTCTTACGCCTCTTTTGGCAATCTGGTAGGCCGCTACCGGGGAATCGAGTCCGCCGGAGAGAAGCACCATGGCCTTTCCCGCCGTTCCGACCGGCATGCCGCCGGGACCCGGAATCAGGATGGAATAGATATAAATTCTCTCGCGGATTTCCACATGCAGTTCCACTTCCGGCTTATGAACATCCACCTTCATTTCGGGGTAATTTTCAAGAATCACCTCGCCGAATGCCATGTTCATTTCCATGGAATTTAACGGATAATTCTTTCTGGCTCTTTTGCAGAATACCTTGAACGTCAGTCCGTCTTTTGCCGCGTAGGTTTCCCCGATGTATTTTACGACTTCGCTTTTTAAATATTCGAAATCGTCGTTTTCGAGAATCAGCACGGGACAGATGGTCAGTACGCCGAACACTCTCTTTAACGCTTCGACCGTTTCATCGTAATCGAAATCCGTCTTTGCCTCCACATAAACTCTTCCCAAGTTTTTGTGAATGTCAAACTCTCCGTCCACACTCTTCAAAGCAAGACGCACCTGCTCGACAAGTGCGTCTTCAAATATATATCTGTTTTTCCCTTTTAAAAAGATTTCTCCGTATTTCAGTAAAAATGCCCGGAACATATTTTTTCCAAACTCCTTATATTCAAAAATCTCAGGCCCGGCTCCGACCGGATCCCCGGAATTTCCGCCGGCCTTCCCGGATTAAAATTCCATGAATTTCTTCTTCACATCCACGTACTGAAGCTGGCTGACCGGAATTTCCACTCCCCGTTTGGTTAAGAAACGGTATCTTGCCAGATCCTTCACGTAATTTAAATTGATGATGTAAGAACGATGACAGCGGACAAAGCAGTCTTCCGGCAGTAATTTTTCCATGTCGGAAAATTTCATGTGTACCGCAATCTGTTCGTTTAACGTACAGACAATCGTCTCACGTCCCTGGCTCTCTAAGTATTCAATCTCGCCGAACGGAATCTTATAAAGCCGGTCGCCTACCTGAAACGTTAAGGTATCTCCCTTGTTATCCTTCATCTTGTAAGCCGACAGAAGCGCTTCGCGAAGTTTGTCAATCTGAATCGGTTTCTGCAGATAACGGAGTGCATCCACCTGGTATCCTTCAAGCGCATACTCCGCGGTTGAAGAAATAAACACGATGGAAAGGGACTCTCCCAAACGTCTAAGTTCCTTGGCTGCCTCAATTCCGTTCATTCCGACAGCAAGGATATCGCATAAAAGAATATCGTAGCTGGCTCCCTTATCCGACAGACACTCAATCATGCTTTCCATATCCGTAAAGCAGACCGTTTCATAGTCGATTCCCTCTTCTGTCAGAACCTGTGCCGTAAGTGCTTCGATAATTTGTAACGATGTAGCTTCATCATCACATATTGCAACCCGATACATCTCTCTACCCCCAGACTTTTCTTCGAATAAACCGGCATGCGGTATATCCGTATTCATGAAACCTTTTCTCCACCTTTTATTATACTAAACTTCTTTCTCTTTACAAATCTTTTTTCGATTTTGCCTCCTCACACGGTTAATATGCCGCTCAAAATCCCCGTTTTCGATCAGTTCCGCCACAATATACTGCTCCAGTACCGGCACCGGACAGTTATAGAAACCGACCCTGTTTTCAAAAACCCGAATCATCTCCCCCGGAATCAGCATATAGGCAATGCGGATGGACGCTCCGATGGTTTTTGTAAACGTATTGACGTAAATGACCCTGCCTCCGCGGTCCATGGAAAATAACGTATCTTCCGGTTTTTTTAAAAGCGTAAACTCCGATTCGAAATCATCCTCCACCAAAATGCCCTGCTTTTTTTCGCTCCACGCAAGATATTCCCGTTTCTTTCCCGCCGTTGCCGTAACGCCGGTCGGGAAACTCCGGTAGGGGGTAATATGCAAAACCCTTGCTTTTGTTTTATCAAGTACCTTCGTCGGAATACCGTCCTTTCCGAGTGGCAGCAGTTCCACGCTTGCTCCGTCCGTTTCGTAAACCTCGGCGATACGACGGTAACCCGGTGATTCCACTCCGTAGATGACGTCCCGTCCGAGTGTGCGCACAATCAGGCCGTATAAATATTCGGCACCGGCTCCGATGATAATCTGTTCCTCCTCCACCCGGATATGGCGGTTCCGGATTAAGTAATCCCGTATGCTTTTTCGAAGCCGGTCACATCCGAACGGTGGCGATTTCCTCATCAGTTCGTCCTCGTAATGCGAAAGAACCCTCCTTGCCGTGCGGGCATAAATCGACGGCGAAAATTCCGGTCCTTTTCCGTTCTCTTTTTCATATTCCCGGTAAGAAGCCTCCTTCTTTTTTCCGCCTGTTTCTCTGTTTGATTTCTCTGCCGCTTCTTCTTTCTTTTTCTGTTTTTCTTTTAAAAGAAATGCCCCGGCCCCGGACGATGCATAGAAATCTCCCGGAGAATAAATCACATAGTAACCGCTTCTTTCCTTTGCCTCGATGTATCCCTCTTCGAGCAGAAGTTCATACGCATGTTCTACCGTGATAATGCTTAAGCCGCTTTCTTCCGAAACGATTCTTTTGCTCGGCAGTTTTTCGTTTCTTTTGTAAATGCCCTCCACGATATCGTTTTTCATCTGTTCATATAAATCAAGATATTTTCTGCTCATCTTTTTCCCTGTCTTTTTCGTCCGGATTATCCGCAATCTGGTCTTATAAAAATTCTCAAAATTGGACATTTTTATATAATCAAAATAATGATATTCTTTTCCATGAACATTTGCAAGAACCCAGAAAGGAATTTATCATGTACAAAAGAATTTTAACCATCCAGGATATCTCCTGTGTCGGACAGTGCTCCCTTACCGTGGCCCTGCCCATCTTATCGGCCTGCGGCCTTGAAACCGTTATCCTTCCCTCTGCGATTTTATCCACCCATACCGGCGGATTTACCGGATTTACCTTCCGGGATTTAACCGATGACTTGGACGGAATTGCCGAGCACTGGGCAAAGGAAGGTATCTTTTTTGACGGTCTTTATACCGGATATCTCGGAAGCGCAAGACAGATTGACCAGGTTCTTTCGATTGCATCCTCGAGATTAAAAGAAGGTTCTCCGTTAATTGTCGATCCCGCCATGGCGGATAACGGAAAACTGTATCCCGGCTTTGATGAAAAGTTCGTGGAAGCAATGAAGCGCCTCACCGTAAAAGCAGACATCCTTCTTCCGAACATTACGGAAGCCTGTTTCTTAACCGGTACCGAGTACCGTGAAAACTATGATGAAGCATATGTAAAAGAGCTGGTGGAGAAACTTGCCGCAAACGACAGACAGATTGTCGTATTAACCGGCGTCGGATACAAAGAAGGCAAAACCGGCGTTGTCGTTTATGAAAACGGTGAAATGAAGTATTACGAGCATGACCGGATTGCCAAGGGCTGCCACGGAACCGGTGACGTATATGCATCCGCGTTTGTCGGTGCTTTCGTAAACGGAAAGACTCCCTACGAAGCTGCCGTCATCGCCGCAGATTATACCGTTGAATGTATCAGGGGAACACAGGATGATCCGGATCACTGGTACGGCGTAAAATTCGAGCCGCAGTTAAAGAAATTAATCGACCGGCTTTAATGGGAATTACCGGAACAAATCCAGTATCTCCGGGGAAAATCTCCCCGTACGGATAACAAGAACCGTTCCGGATAACACACGGATTTCGCCTCCCCGGCCGCGGAATTCGTTACTGAGTCCGAGCGGCTTGTCGGGGGTTAAAATCCCTTCGAATTCATAATACAGATTTTTTACGGATACCTCCGCTTCCGTGCCGAAAGCAAGAACGGAAAGGTATCCGTTTTCATTTTCTTTAAAACGGATTTCATGCGTTATGCTTTCTCCTTCTTTCGAAAGCATAAACGAGTAGGAACTCTCCGAAATTAAAATTACGCAAATTCCTTTTTTGGCAAAAGCATATAAAAGCTGCAGATTGGCAACCGAGTGATCGAACCTTTCGCCTCCGAGACCCCCGAAAATCAGAATGGTTTTTATTCCCTCTCCGGCCAGGCTCTCCGCTCCGAGCCACATGTCGGAATCGTCTTTTATCGGCGAACAGGGCGCAATGTCAAGATCCGGAAATATTTCCCTTACAGGGGAAATATCCACACCCCCTTCGGCAAGCGAGTCCGCATCCCCGATCCAGTAATCCGGTCTCAGCCCTGCCATAGTGCTGCACCCGCCTTCCGCTTTATACCCGTCCGGACCCAGCGTACCTTTGATGGCCATATTACGCACAAAAAAAGAAAGGCCGCCGTCCACCGCCGTCACCTTGCATTTTCTGTCCGTCGTTATCTTTTTTAAAATTTCCTCTTCGGATCCCAGCGGGGCTGCCCCCACCAGGATTCCGATTGTCTGTTCATCTGCCATAAAAACCTTTATATCAGCCCTTAAGACCTCTTGACTGACGATCCATGTCTTCCACGACGATATCGTAAATCTCGCCCTTGGATCTGCAGTATTCCAAAACAAGCCACGGTTCGTTTGTATGATAATGGAGCTTTACAATGGCTTTCTCCCCGTTTTCATCCGTACCGCTGTCGCCGGCAACCACCATACTGTCTCCCTGGAACGTACTGAGAATGTGATCCCTGATTTCGTCTACCAGATCATCGGCAACATCATCGGCATCCTCTCCGTCTTCTACATAGAAATCCAGCAAAAGCTGCGTGTCATAACGAAATTCAATGCTCTGTTCTACCATAGCCTGTCTCCTTTGTTTGTTTTATTTTTTACAATTTAACTGAAGAACGATACGGTTTCCGATAAGTGACCGGATAATTCTTCCACCTGCGAGATTTCCCTTGAAATCTCGGATACGTTCTCGGATACGGATTCGATGGAAGCGCTTACTTCCTCCGAGGATGCGGCATTTTCTTCGGAAATCGCCGAAAGATCGCTTACGTTGGAAACAATGGCTTCCTTGATTTCCGCTAACTTCTTCGTATTCTCCCTCACCTCTCCGATAGCGCGGACGTTCTCTTCGATTGCTTCGTTCAGTGCCGCAAATTCACTGCTTGTCTTTTCAATATCGCTCTGGCTTTCCTCAATAACTTTCTTGATGGCCTTGGCAAGTTTTACGCTCTCTTCGGAATTGGCCAGTACCTCTTTGGCAATCTGCTGGATACTGGTTGCTCCCTCGTTGGATTTAAGGGAAAGTTCTCCGATGCTCTTGGCAACAACCGCAAAACCTTTTCCGGATTCACCGGCTCTGGCTGCCTCGATGGAGGCATTTAAGGAAAGCAGCTTTGTCTGGCTGGCGATGCTGATAATCAGTTCTACCGCCTCATTGACTTTTTCAATGGAATCGTTGGTACGAAGAATCTGCTCGGTAATGCTGTTTACCGCATCGATGGTATCCTTAAAGGATGTCAGTACCTGATTCATGCTGTCGGTTGCATTGTAATTTATCTGACGCATTTCATCGGAGGAATCCGAAAGTTTGCGGACATTTCCTTCGATATCCGCCACACGGTCTCCCATATCGGCAACCTTCATATTTACATCCTGAACGCTTTCCGCCATGCTCTGCGCACCCTGTGCGAGTTCTTCCACCGCGGAAGAAATATGGCTGGCGGCCGACTGTGTATCCTCCGAAAGATTATTTACCGAATGCACATTTTCGCCGATAACCGCCGTGGCATTCTTGACTTCGGTAACCGTTCCGTTTAAGCTTTCCTGGAACTGACCGAGAGAATAAATCATGTTCTTGTTTTCCTTCACGACACTGCGAATCGGAAACGATTCACTGACATGTCCGCTCGCACATACCTCCAGTGCATGCGCCATATCGGCAAACGGTTTTCTTACCGTCCTTGCCACAATAACAATCACAATCGAGAAAATGATGAGGCAGACAAGTCCCGCCGCAAGAACACGCATAATGATGGTAAGAATATCCCTGTTTACAACCGATACCTTCTTCGCAACAAAGGTCATGCCCACATTTTTTCCGGAGCTGTTCTTAATCGGCATGTAATTGACGAAGTATTTCTCGCCGCTGATTTCCATGTTATCCATGGTATAGGTTTTGCCGCCGCGAAGAACCGTTGATACCAAATCTCCGGTTGCCCTTCTTCCGACTTCCATGCGCACGCCGTTCCGGTCCTGCAGGGAAGAAAGAATGCTCTGGTCACCGTAGAAAATCGTCATGTAGACATTTTTATCCAGGAATACATCGACCATCTCGTCTTTTGCCAAAGGCTCCCAGGCCTCGGTTCCCAAAATGTCTCCGTACGCCGTGGAAATATACTGGTTGAATTCGGTATTGCAGATATAAAGTTCGTTACGGACATTCTTATGGACCAGTTTCGTAACATTTATATAAGTCAGGACTGAAAAAGCAATCAGAGCGCTTCCGAGCGGAATCATGCCGAATAACAAAAGCATTTTCAGAAGTGTAAAATTATTTTTTTTCATCTTGTATTCCTCTTCTTAAAAAAGTCGGACACACTACGCATCTATCATATCATATATTTGTCTTTTTAGGAATAAAGCCACGGTGAAAAAATGAAAAATCCGGAGTGCGAAAAACATCTTCCGAAAAGATTAATCCAGTTCGTAAACCCAGATTCCCCAGTAGCTTCCCGGCGACTCGTAATATCCCCTTTCGGTAAGGCCGTGTGCCTTCGCATCATGAACCTCCCCGGCCGTCAGAAGATAACGGCAGTGAAGATCCTTTAATGCATCCGTGTCAAAACAGAAATCATCAAGATACACATGCTCGTCCTTCCCGATCATATATGCATTGCCCCATTCGTGACTGAATAAATAACAGCGGTTTCCCCAGTCATAGAAATAGGCCGCATTGTATTCGTTCTTTGCAAGTTCCTCTTCCTCGGCCTTTGCAAAGGCGTGTTTGTATTCGACATCGTAATTGTTCGAATATCCGTCAATCGTATAGAATCCGTTCATCAGCGGAACCACCGGACAGATTCCGATGCAGCCCACACGGTAGTCTTCTTTCGAAAGTCCGCAAGAGGAAGCAATGTCTTTCCCGATTTCTTCCATAAGATCTTCGGCATATAATTTTTCCCATGTAATATATCCCGTGATGGCTCCGTTATTCACCTGATTGACATTCTGATAGAAAATACTCTCCGGGTTTCTCGCAATATAATTAACACTCGGTAACAGTGCCGCCAGCGCAATAAGTACGCCCGCCGGAGCGGCATGATCGGACAATCCCTTAATGACAAGTCCTAAGCAGATACCGAGAAGCATAAACCATAATCCCGGAAGCAGATAGAAAAACCGCTGGAACTGAAACGAGGAAAACATTCCCGGCAGCCGGCTTCTGAAAAGAATGAATCCGTCCGTTGAAAAAAAGGCGGTTAACACCGTTGCCGCAAAAGTGGCCAGGGCCATCCAGGCAAAGGCATGGCGAAGCGCTTTTGTCTTCGCCCCGATTCCGATTACAAACGGAAGCGCCACAACAACCGCCACAAAAATATATTTATGCCAGGATTCGGACATCTGAACCCCTTCGAAAAATACGTCCTTAAAATGGGAGAAAAACGACCGGCCCGTCAGCCCGATATCGGCTTCCACCCGGTGGGATACGAAGTTTTCCCCCATTCCGAGCGCCTCTTTTACCAAATCCAGATTGCAAATAAGATAGGAAAGCACAAGAGTCAGCCCGCCGAAGAAAAAGTGTACGGGGAACTTTTTTTTCTTTATCGCAAGTACCGCCATCCATATCAGCAAAAATGTTATGGCCGGAAATCCCGTCAAAACCAGATTGGATGAAAGCGCAACATATACAATGAGCACATAAGCCGCGATCTTTTTAAAGGTTCCGGATTTTTCCTCCGAAAGGAGTAGAAACGAAAAAACAAGAAGCGGAACGCCCGATAAGCAGTTTCCGTAAATGCTCCGAAACGGCAGCATGGCAAAGAGGGACGCCGACAGAAAGGCGGCAATGCTGCTGCCCGTTAATTTCTTTACCGCACCGTAATTTCCGTAAAACGCCGTTGTGATGACGCAGATATACTGAATGACAAATGCCGCAAACGGTGAAAGGAGCGCATATAAGGGCAGAAAAATATAAGCCGACGGTTTCAGCGCCGATGCCGGAAGACCGTTCATCATATTCGGAATCATGCTCTGCCCGAAATATTTTGCCGATAAAACATAGTTTAAAATCAGTTCGTCGAGCTGGTCGTGAATCGGGAAAACCGCACCCTTTTTTAAATACAGTATGGGTGCTGCGAGGATGGCAAGAACAAGGATTCCGAGGGCTTCCAAATGCCACGAATCCAGATTCACGAAAAACTTGTTGACCGCTTTTGCTGCTTTCTTCATTTTCCCCGACAAATCAATTTATTCTTTATTGAAAGATGCCTCAAGTTCCTTTGCATAGCGTACCGTTTCCATGGCATCCTTACAGTACATATCCGCACCGATTAAATCGGCATATTCTTTGGTTAAAACCGCTCCTCCGACGCAGACTTTCGCCCAGGGAGCTTTTTCTCTCATTAATTTTATGGTCTCTTCCATCGCCGGAACGGTGGTGGTCATAAGTGCGCTTAAACCGACAAGCGGAGCATGCTCTCTTATCGTGGCCTCCACAATCTCTTCGGCCGGCACGTCTTTTCCGAGATCCGTCACCGCAAAACCGTAATTCTCCATAATCAGTTTCACGATATTCTTGCCGATATCATGAATGTCACCGTGAACCGTGGCAATAATAAACGGCATTCCTTCAGGATGTGTCTTCGTATCTTCCTCCGCCATTTTTTTCTTCACTTCTTCAAATGCCGCTTTTGCCGCTTCCGCCGCCATTAAAAGCTGCGGCAGAAAGGCTCTTTTTGCCTCAAAATCCTCTCCCACGATATTTAACGCCGGAATGACGTCTTCCTGAATCAGTTTTAAAGGCTCGGTATCTTTTAATTGTTCCTTTGTGAGGGTTGCGGATTTCTCCTTCAGTCCCCGGACAATGGCATTCTGAAGGGGTGTCAGATTAGCGCCCTTTAATCCCCCGGCTTTATCTTGTCCGGATCCCGCACTTTCGTTTGCGGAAGCGCCGGTTCCTCCTGCGACAGATACTGCCTGCATTTTCGGCTTCTTCGATGCGTAGCCGATATAATCCATGCAGTTTTCGTCCATATTATGAAGCGCCTTAAACGCATAATAAACATCCATCATTTCCGCGGAATACGGATTCATGATGGCAGCCGAAAGTCCCTCTTCCAGACAGAGCGCAAAAAACGTGGCCGTCACGATATTTCTCTCGGGCAGGCCGAACGAAACATTCGATACCCCGAGGGAAGTATTCACGCCGAGCTCGTTTTTAATGGCCGCTACCGACTGCATGGTAACCTTTGCGGCCGTCGTGTCCGCACTGATGGTCATGGCAAGGGGATCGAAAATCAGATCCTTTTTCCCGATGCCGTACTCTGCGGCTTTTGCGATAATTTTCTTTGCAACGGCAAGCCTTCCTTCCGCACTTTTCGGAATGCCGCCTTCATCAAGGGTCAGTGCAACAACGAACCCTCCGTATTTTTGCACAAGCGGAAAAACCGCTTCCATCACTTCGTCTTTTCCGTTTACGGAATTGACCATGGCCTTTCCGTTATAGCAGCGAAGCGCCGCTTCCATGGCCGCCGTATCGGTGGTATCAATCTGAAGCGGAAGATCGGAAACCGCCTGCAGTTCTTTGGTGACACTCTCAAGCATCTTCGGCTCATCGATTTCCGGCAGTCCCACATTGACGTCTAAAATATCCACGCCCGCATCCTGCTGTTTTAAGCCTTCACCCAGAATATAGTCGATATCGTTTTCCCGAAGTGCCTGCTGGAACCGTTTCTTTCCCGTCGGATTAATCCGCTCTCCGATTAATACCGGTTTTTCCCCGAATACAACCGCATGGGTATACGAAGAAACCACAGAAAGATTCTTAGGTGTAGCCGGTACCGGCGTAAGTCTGTCGGCCTCGGCTCTGACCGCCTTAATAAACTCCGGTGTGGTACCGCAGCAGCCGCCTGCTAAGCGCACACCTTTTTTTAACAGTTTTCCGACCGCCTCTCCGAATTCGGCGGGCATTACGTCATAAACGGTTTTTCCGTTTTCGCTTCTCGGAAGTCCGGCATTGGGCTTTAAAAGTACCGGCACCGACGCGTATTTTAAATACTCCTCTATGACATCCGTTAACTGTTCCGGCCCTAAGGAGCAGTTTGCCCCCACGGCATCCGCATGCATTCCTTCAAGCATGGCAACCATGGCCGCCGGAGACGCCCCGGTCATCAGCTTTCCGTCGCTTCCGTACGCATTGGAGACAAAAACAGGCAGCCCGGAGTTTTCCTTTGCCGCCAAAAGCGCCGCTTTCGTATCGAGACTGTCGTTCATGGTCTCGATAAAAATCAAATCCGCGCCGGCTTTTACGCCGAACCGGACGGTTTTGGCATACATGGCAACGGCATCTTCGAATTCGTAGTCACCGTAGGGTTTTAATAATTTTCCCAAAGGACCGATATCGAGTGCTACGAATTTCTCCTGTGTCCCGCTGCTTTCTTCCTTTGCTTTTACGGCATTTCCGATTGCCGCCCGAATCAGTTTTTCGAGCTCATCATCATCGAATTTCAGTCCGTTTGCACCGAACGTATTGGCCAGTACCACATTGCTTCCGGCATCAAAATAGTTTCTCTGGATGCGTACAATTTCCTCCGGATGAGTCACGTTCCACCGCTCCGGCAGTTCTCCCGGCTTCAGTCCGGCTTCCTGCAAAAGAGTGCCCATTCCGCCGTCGAGAACGATAAAATTGTCTTTCATAAAATCACGAATATTCATATTCCGTTTCGATTTCCCTTTTATTTATTCCCCTTATATTTCCCTGTTCCGGTTATTTCTTTCGTTTCTTCCGATATCCTCTTTTTGGATCATCACATTTTCTCAATTCCGATAACGGCTGTCACCGATTTCGACGGCGACATGAGATACGACTCCGTCAGCGTAATTCCAAGCCTCCTCGATGCATCTAAAAACTGCAGGAATTCCGGCTGCACCGTAATCGGCAAATCCCCGAATCCCGGCGAAAAACGCGGATGCGTGGTATATCCGTATTTCTCCGAAATCGCTTTTACTTCCGTACAGAATAAATTGCAAAGGCTCTCCGCCCTCTCCGCTCCGAGTGCCTGGAGCAAAAGTCCCATCCCCGGTTCGGTCTTTTCATAACGGTGAATCAGCCGGTCCGTTCCGGCACCGATGGTTGCCGCAAACAAAACCACCGCTTCGCAGTCATGAAGATTTTTCTTTAAGTTATCGGAATGCTGTTTAAAAGGAAGCACGGGATATCCTTCTTCATCCCATTTTAACACCATCGGGCAGTACCCCACGCGAAAGGAAGTCTGTCCTTCAAGCAACCGGATTGCTTTGTCTGCTTCCGCTCTCAGTTCTTCCGGATAATCGTCCGGACGGTCCGCATAAGGCGCCGGGTATACACCGGCGTAGCGCATCATCTCCCGGAAATTAACCGGCATAGGGGCATACTCTTTATACCGGACAACGGAAAGTTCATTCCCGGCATCCGTTCCGCTTAAAAATTCGTTAAAAAATGTTTCCAATCCTCTTAATTTCCTTCCACGCCGAAATCTTTCCAGAGAATATCGGAAAGATTATTCATGATTGCCGCTGCCACATCCGGCTTGTTCATGGAATACACATGCACATTGGTAATTCCGTTTGCGTACAAATCGATAATCTGATCCGTGGCATAGGCAATTCCCGCCTGCTTCATCGCCTCGGGATCGGAACCGAAGTAATCCACAATGGCCTTAAAACGCTGCGGCATAAACGAACCGGAAAGCTTAATGGCCCGCTCCACCTGATTGGCATTCGTAATCGGCATGATTCCGGGAAGCACGGGAACCGTAATCCCCGCCTCACGGATTTTATATAAGAAATTGAAAAACAGATTATTGTCAAAAACCATCTGCGTCGTTAAAAAATCAACGCCCGCATCCACTTTTTCCTTTAAGAAACGAATATCCTCTCTCTGGTTTGCACTGTCCGGATGAACCTCGGGATAGCAGGCTGCGCCGATGCAGAAATCATACCCGCTTTCCTTAATCTCACGCACCAGTTCCACCGCATGACGGTAGTCCCAGGTTGAGGGGTCGGTCTTTTCAAGCTCCGGTGTTAAGTCACCGCGAAGCGCCATGACATTCTCAATTCCCCTCTCATGGATCTCTTCAATTTTTTCCTTTACCGTCTGACGCGAAGAGGATACGCAGGTTAAATGTGCCAGTGCCGGCACCCCGTGCGTGACCTCGATATCCTTTACAATATCAAGCGTATAACGGCTCGTCCCTCCGCCGGCCCCGTACGTTACACTCATAAACGCCGGTTTGTTTGCGGCAATGGCCTCTGCCGTTGCCTTCACACTTTCGAATCCGGACTCCTTCTTCGGAGGAAAAACCTCAAACGAAAGTGACATGTTTTTCCGGTTTAAGATGTCGATAATCTTCATTTTACGATTCCTTTCTCTGGTTCGTTTATTACAGAATGGTTCCCCCGCCGAGGACGACGTCTCCGTCGTATAATACGGCAGCCTGGCCGGCGGTAATGGCCCGCTGCGGTTCGTCAAAAATGATTTCCGCCCTGTCTTCTCCGACCGGTTTTACCGTGGCGGGCTGTTCTTTCTGCTTGTAACGGACTTTTACCTTGCATCGGATTTCCCCTTTCGGTACTTCTCCCGAAATCCAGTTAAAATCACCGGCCAGGGCATACACGGAGAATAAATCCTCATTCCGTCCGAGTGCCACGGTATTTTCCTTCGGGTTGATGGCGCAGACATATCTCGGTTCTCCGAAGGCCACGCCCAGTCCCTTATGCTGGCCGATGGTATAATGAATAATCCCCTTGTGTTTTCCGATGGGATTTCCGTCCAGATCCACGTAATCGCCGGGCGGGAAATTTTTCCCGGAATACTCCTCGATGACCGAAGCATAATCCCCATTCGGAACAAAACAGATATCCTGGCTGTCCGGACGGTTTGCGTTGACAAAACCTCTTTCGGCCGCCATTTCGCGTACCTGAGGCTTGTCAAACTCCCCTAACGGAAACTGTATATGTGCAAGCTGCTCCTGCGTCAGCGCGTAAAGCACATAGCTTTGATCCTTCTTCTCGTCCAGTCCCTTTTTCAAAAGATATTTCCCGCCTGCCTCGTCGTAAGAAACCCTGGCATAGTGCCCGGTCACCACCACGTCGCATTTCAGTTCCTCCGCACGCTGCATCAGCTTCTTGAATTTTAAGAACCGGTTACAGTCGATACAGGGGTTCGGCGTTTTTCCGCTTTCATAGCAGGAAACGAATTTATCGATGACACAGTTTCTGAATTCTTCTTTGAAATTAAAGACATAATAGGGGATGGACAGTTTTCTTGCCACGCTCCCGGCATCCTCGACGTTTTCAAGTGCGCAGCACGCCTTTTCGTTTGTGCGTTCTTCAATCTCTTCCCCGGAATCGGAAGCCTCGAAAAGCTTCATGGTGCAGCCGATGCATTCATATCCTCTCTCCACCATCAAACTTGCGGCCACCGAGGAATCGACCCCGCCGCTCATGGCAATTAATGCTTTTTTCTTCTCTTCCACAGGCACTGTTACGCTCCCCGATTCTGTTTTTCATTCCGGTTTTATGCCGGTGCTTTTCCGGACTGAACCGTCATCCTCTTCCCGCTATCGCACCGATTAGTGCGGCAATTCCGAACGCCGCCAAGTCCACAACCACAATCGTTGCTCCGACCGGGGTCTCGGCCAGTACGGAAATGCAGATTCCGGTAAGGGCGCAGACGACGGACAGTATGGCGGAGCAGATGGTTACATGCTTAAAACTTTTGAATATGCGCATGGCGCTGAGCGCCGGAAAAATAATCAGGGCCGATACTAAAAGCGATCCCACCAGTTTCATCGCCACCACGATAATGACGGCAATAACCGTGGCAATTAACAGATTATACCCTTCGGTATTCGTTCCGACCGCCTTCGCAAAATTCTCATCAAAAGTAACTGCCAGAATTTTATTGTAAAACAGTACAAAAATCACAACTACAACGGCGGAAAGAACGCCGCAGATGATAACGTCTTTTTCGGACAGCGTAAGAAGTGCCGTCGAGCCGAACAGCGTCGAGCAGACATCTCCCGATAAATTCGATGATTTGGCAAAAAGATTCATCAAAAGATAACCGATGGCCAGTGCGCCGACGGAAATCATGGCGATGGCCGCATCTCCCTTGATCCGGGCATTCTGTCCTGTCCTAAGAAGCAAAATGGCACTGATAACGGTAAGCGGCAATACCAGAAGCATTTCGTTTGTCAGATTAAACACCGATGCAATGGCAATCGCTCCGAACGCCACATGCGAAAGACCGTCTCCGATAAAGGAAAATCTCTTTAAAACCAGCGTCACTCCGAGAAGGGAAGAACAAAGCGCGATGAGCGTGCTTACAATCACCGCATAAATAACAAAATCCATACTCAGATAAAGAAAGAGTTTTTCAAACATTGTCCTGCTCCTCCTTATTCTGCATCCGGATAAAGAAACTTCCTTCCTCGCTCTCCATATACTTCTCTTTCGTTGTATAGAAAATGCGCTCTCCCATATGGAGAATATAATCCGCATATCGCACGGCAGCCGCAATATCGTGGGAAACCATGATAATGGCAACGCCTTCTTTGTTTAATTTTTCGATTCGCTCATACATCTCGGCGGTTACTTTCGGATCAAGTCCCGCCACCGGCTCATCCAGTAAAAGAACCTTGCCCGCCGCACAAAGCGCTCTGGCTAAAAGCACTCTCTGCTGCTGCCCGCCGGATAAATCCCGGTAGGAACGGTTCGCTAAATCTTCGATTCCCATACGGCGCATATTCTGAAGTGCCAGCGCTTTTTCCTCTTTATTGTAAAAAGGTCTCATTCCGCATTTGGCCTGACATCCGGATAAAACAATTTCCTTTACGGATGCCGGAAAATCCTTCTGTACCAGAGTCTGCTGGGGAAGATATCCGATTTCGCCCCTCTTCATTCCGTCTCCGAAAATGATTTCTCCGGACAGAGGTTTTTGCAGATGAAGAAGTGTCTTCATAAGCGTACTCTTTCCGGAGCCGTTTTCGCCGACTATGCACAGATAATCTCCTTCGTTTACACGGAAAGAAATCCCTGACGCCACAACTTCATTGTCGTAGCCGACGGTTAAATTGTTAACTTCTATCAGACTCATTCCCGTTTTTCCCGCAATCCTCACAGATTCCGTAAAAGACCGTCCGCTTCGGGTCTAAAACAAAACCGTGCTCCTTACTTAAATGATTCTGAATCTCCATCAGTTCCTCACAGTGAAGATGCAGTAACTTCCCGCAGTTTGAACATTTGCAGTGGAAGCAAACCGCCGCTCCGCCGTGTGTTTCTTCTCCCACATATTCGAAACAGGCCGGCGAATTGGCATCGATAATATATTTATTAATAACCCCTTCATCCACCAGGCTTTCTAACTGACGGTAGATGGTGGCCTGACCGATGGAAACGCCCTGCTCCTTAAAATATTCCAGGACGTCCCCCGCCGTAATATGCTGCCCCGTAACACTGCTTAAATAGGAAACCAGCATCTCTCTCTGTTTGGTTTTGTATTTCGGCTTAATGGTCATTTCTTTAATTTCTAATTCTCTTCCATCACAATATTAACGGCCAGATCAAAAACACCCTGCAGGATGTTCTTTACTTCCTTGCTGTTGCTGAAATACTTCAGTCCCGCATCCGTGACAACTTCTTCATAACCCTTGTCATAGGCACTGTCGTCAATGAGTTTTTCCCAGGTCTTCACCGCCCCGTCATAATCTTCCGCGCTCTGAAGTTTGATCTGAAGTGCCGCATAACAACTGGTCGCATAGCTGATATAGTACATCGGGGATACGAAATGATGATGGATAAACATCCACAGATATTCCGCTCCCGGATAATCCGCGCCCGCACCGTACTGGATGGACAGTTTCTTGTAAAGCGCATTGATTTCGTCGAGCGTCATGTCGGGATTTTTGTAGATCTCTCTTTCCCACTCATCATACATGCATCCTTCCGAAACGGAAGTCATCGCCGAAAATATCGTATATGCCTCTACAAGCGCTCCGCCTCTTCCAATCACATCTTTGTATCTGGGGCCGGCAAGAAGCTGCAGTCCGTTTGAATGAATTTCATAAATATCATAAGATCCTTCTCCGCACTGCGGATGGGGATTGGGTGTACGATACGCATCCGTGTAATGTCCCATTTCATGAACGATACCGGTTAAGTCCCATACTCCGTTTCCGGTTGTAAAGAAAATAAACGGCTGTTTCACTGTGTCAAAACTTACCGTATATCCTCCGTCAATCCGGTTTGATTCATCTCCGACGGAGTAAAGATGATTATCCGTCATATATTTGGTCGCTTCATCGGAATAATCGGAAATTCCCTCGATACATTCCCTGGCATCCGCCACAATTTTCGAATCCGTGACACCATAGTCCGGAAGGGATCCTTCCAGATACTGATAATACATCCAAAAATCCCCGCCGAAGTCTTTTACACCCTTTTTAAATCCCTCCAGATCCTTTTCGGAATAATCCCTGCCGAAAACTTCCTTATCGGCATATTCGCAGTAATTTTTATATCCGTAAAATTTTGCTTTCTCGTTGCGAAGTTTTACCAGTTTTACGTAGACACCTCCGACATCATCGTTTAATGCCTTTAAACAGCCGCTGTATACTTCTAAATATCCGTTGGGATCCGCTGAATAAAACGCCTGGTCGTCTAAAATATCTCCCAGCCGGTACAGCTTTCCGTTATACATATAGGTGACATCTTCGTATGCGTTAATCAGATCGTAATACTGATCCTTCAAATCCTCCTCTTCCATGAGAAGCTGCTTTAATTCCGGAGTCATTTCCACGTAAGTCTCGTAGTAATTCACCGCGTAATCATCGTCTAAATAATTCGCGAAAGCCTTTCCGTTCTTTCCCTTTATCACTTTCTTGCAGGCAGAATCGAAAGCATCGCTGCTTTCCGTCAAAATTTCATAAGTATAATCTTTCTCCTCTTCGAGGTCGTCATCGGTTACATCTTCGTTTGTCAAAAGATCGGCCAGTGTATAAAGATCCTGCTGATATAATAACTGATTCTTCAGTTCCTCATACAAAGAAGTAATCTCATCGATGTCACCGTCTTCCGCCATGGAATCAAGTTTCTCGCAGCCCGCCAAAAACTCCGTCGGATCGTAATGCTCATATGTAATCTTAAGTCCGGTTTGCCAATGGCCTTCCGGCGTTTCCGGCATTTCGCTCGTCGTTTCCCCGCCGCCCGGAGCCTGCCATGTATTATCAAGCAGGGACGAAATATCCGCTTCGGTTATCTCCTCCGATGCAATTTCGCTGTTTACGGTCTGGTTTGTATTCGGTCGGATTTTGCTGCATCCCCCAAGCATCCATGTCATTACCAGAATCAGCGAAAGCACGATTGCTGCTATTTTTCTGCTTTTTTTCATTTTCGTTCCCTTTCCGTCATATGCCAGAATTTCAAACTACCGCATTCTCCATTATATCAAATTCAAATTAAATAATAAAGCATAGTGCATATCCTTTCTTTTTGCGTTAAAATATACTTGTATTGCGAATTCGGCATAATATACAAGCAGGAGGGAATTATGATTTCCACAAAAGGACGATATGCGCTCAGGGTAATGATTGATTTAGCCGGGCAGAAGGAAGATACGTTTGTTCCGCTGCATGATATTGCGTTACGGCAGGGGATTTCCGAGAAGTATCTGGAGATTATTATAAAGACCCTGGTCCGCAACAAAATGGTTAAGGGCCACCGCGGCAAAGGCGGCGGATATATGTTAAGCCGCAAGCCGGAAGAGTACACGGTCTGGGAAATTTTAGACTGCACCGAGGAGAATCTGGCTCCCGTGGCATGTCTTGCCAAGAATGCGGAACTCTGCCCCAGAAAAGACGAATGCAAAACCATCGGATTATGGGAGGGGTATGATAACGTGACCCGGGAATACTTCGAGCAGTTCACGCTGAAGGACATGCTGTAGTTTCCGTTTAACATCATCCGATCCAATCATCAACGACATTTAAACGAGCCTGCCGGAAATCCGACAGGCTCGTTTGTATAAAGAATCCCCTTGAACAATTATCCATTATTCGGTAAAGAGTGCGGTAGAATAATAACGGTCACCGCTGTCCGGAAGAAGTGCTACGATAATCTTTCCTTCGTTTTCCGGTCTCTTTGCGAGTTCGATTGCTCCGTGTAAAGCCGCTCCGGAAGAAATACCGACGGAGATTCCCTCTTTCTTTGCTAAAAGTTTTGCCGCTGCAAAAGCATCTTCGTTTGCCGCTTTGAAAACTTCGTCATAAACTTTCGTATTGAGAACATCGGGTACAAATCCGGCACCGATTCCCTGAATCTTATGTGCTCCCGCTCTTCCTTCGGAAAGAACCGGTGAATCCGCAGGCTCTAAGGCAACCACTTTCACATTCGGATTCTGCTCTTTTAAATATTCGCCCGTACCGGTTACGGTTCCTCCGGTACCTACACCGGCAATGAAGATATCCACTTTTCCGTCCGTATCCGCCCAGATTTCCGGACCGGTGGTCGCTTTATGGATGGCCGGGTTTGCGGGATTTACAAACTGTCCCGGAATAAAGCTTCCCGGAATTTCAGCCGCAAGTTCTTCCGCTTTGGCAATGGCTCCCTTCATTCCCTTCGAGCCTTCCGTAAGCACAAGTTCCGCGCCGTATGCCTTTAAGATATTTCTTCTCTCCACGCTCATGGTCTCGGGCATGGTCAGAATAATCCGGTAGCCCTTTGCGGCGGCGATGGAAGCAAGACCGATTCCCGTATTTCCCGATGTCGGCTCGATAATAACACTGCCTTCCTTCAAAAGACCCTTTTTCTCGGCATCTTCGATCATGGCCTTGGCGATACGGTCCTTTACGCTTCCTGCAGGATTGAAGTATTCGAGCTTAACCAAAACGGTCGCTTTCAGTCCCAATTCTTTCTCAATGTTGCTAACCTCTACCAAAGGGGTATTTCCGATAAGTTCCGATGCGTTTTTGTAAATTTTAGACATAACTTTTTCCTCCGATTTTTATATTTTATACTGCGGCAAAACCTTTTTCAAGGTCTGCGATAATATCGTCGATATGCTCGGTTCCGATGGACAGACGGATGGTTCCCGGTGTAATTCCCTGATCGGCAAGTTCTTCTTCGGACAGCTGGGAATGTGTCGTGGATGCCGGATGAATGACAAGACTCTTTACATCGGCAACGTTTGCAAGAAGGGAGAAAATCTCCAGATTGTCGATGAACTTCCATGCCTCTTCCTGGCCTCCCTTGATTTCAAAGGTGAAAATCGAACCGCCTCCGTTCGGGAAATACCTCTGATATACGGCATGATCCGGATGGTTTTCAATCGAAGGATGATTCACCTTGGCAACCTTCGGATGATTCTTCAAAAATTCAATCACTTTCTTTGTATTCTCGGCATGACGGTCAAGGCGAAGCGATAATGTTTCCACACCCTGTAAAAGAAGGAATGCGTTAAACGGAGAAATCGTGGCTCCGGTATCACGAAGAAGGATGGCACGGATATAGGTGACGAATGCAGCCGGTCCTACCACATCATAGAAGGATACACCGTGATAGCTGGGATTCGGAGCTGCGATGTTCGGATATTTGCCGCTTTCTTTCCAGTTGAATTTACCGCTCTCTACAATGATTCCGCCAAGCGTTGTTCCGTGGCCGCCGAGGAATTTGGTTGCGGAATGAACCACAATGTCTGCGCCGTGCTCAATCGGTCTGAACCAGTAGGGAGTTCCGAAAGTATTGTCGACAACTAACGGTAATCCGTGCTTATGTGCGATTTCCGCGATGGCATCGATATCGGGAATATCGGAATTCGGGTTGCCGAGCGTCTCTAAATAGATGGCTCTTGTATTCTCTTTAATGGCACCCTCCACCTCGGAAAGATCATGGGCATTTACAAAAGTGGTTTCAATGCCGTACTGGGGAAGTGTATGCTCGAGAAGATTGTAGCTTCCTCCGTAGATGGTTTTCTGTGCTACGATATGTCCGCCGTTTGCGGCAAGTGCTTCAATGGTATAGGTAATGGCGGCTGCTCCGGAAGCAAGTGCCAGAGCTGCGCTTCCTCCCTCTAATGCGGCAACTCTTTTTTCCAGAACGTCCTGCGTTGAGTTTGTAAGTCTTCCGTAGATATTGCCT
>JAEEGL013599079.1_pt1 | contig 20731 bp, 15 predicted proteins | sample 9134231 | NCBI WGS metagenome assembly JAEEGL01 (sample SAMN16246548, study PRJNA631951) | gut metagenome | biome: gut microbiome; feature: rumen; material: fiber-attached | host: Bos | place: Iran: Karaj | collected 2018-10
GACCAGTGCCGGGATGATGGACTTTTTGTCTCCATAGAAGTGCCAAATAGTCCATTTTGAGGACAGAATGTCCAGGGGCTTCCTATCCGGCTGCCCGGCGGACGGAATTTGCCATGTGCCGGAAAATGTGTGTATATTAGCGACATGGAACTAATTGATGCAATCAAGGCACGGCATTCCGTGCGGAAATATTACCTTGCCATCCCTCTCTACAAGATAGCCCAGAGCAAGAAAAAACCGGAAAATCTTTCGACTTTCCGGCTGTAGTAGCGGGGACAGGACTTGAACCTGCGACCTCCGGGTTATGAGCCCGACGAGCTACCAACTGCTCTACCCCGCGATGTTGGGATTGCAAAGGTAGCAATTATTTTTGAATCTGCAAAAAATTCTTCACACTTTCAAGGTCGTCCCGGGAGAAGGAGCGCTGTTCGCCTGTCGATAAGTTCTTGATATTCAGCGTACCGGAGGACATCTCTTCGGAGCCTACGATGGAGATGAAGGGGATGTTCTTGCGGTCGGCATAGTCGAACTGCTTCTTGAGCTTGCCGGTGTCGGGATAGATTTCGCACGAGACGCCTTCCTCGCGAAGGGCGGAGGCGATGGGAATCAGGTAGGGCACGGCGGCGGAGTCCATATTGGCAAAGAGGAGGGTCGTGGCGCAGGACAGGCCGGCGGGGAACTTCTCAAGACCGGTCAGGACGTCATAGATGCGGTCGGCGCCGAAGGAGATGCCTACGCCGGAGAGGCCGGGAAGGCCGAATATGCCGGTGAGGTTGTCGTAACGTCCTCCGCCACAGATACTTCCGATCTCGAAATCGAGGGCCTTGACTTCGAATATGGCGCCAGTGTAGTAGTTCAGGCCACGGGCGAGGGAGAGGTCTATCTCGACCTGCTGACTGATGCCTGCAGCACCTATGAAGCCGAACAGTTCTTCCAGCTCATCCAGGCCGCGGAGGCCGGTCTCGGAGACAATGCCGGAAGCGGAGCCTCCGCCCAGCAGGGTGCGCATAGTGGCAATCTTCTCAGCGGTGGTGCCGGACAGCAGGAGCACGGGCTCTATCACCTCGACGGCCTTCTCTGAAAGCCCCCTCTCGAGCATTTCTGCACGCACTTTCTCGAGGCCTATCTTGTCCAGCTTGTCGATGGCGACGGTGATGTCCACCACCTTGTCCGGGAAGCCGGCAATCTCGGCAAGGCCGGTGAGGACCTTGCGGTTGTTGACCTTGACCAGCACGTTTATGCCCAGACGGCTGAAGACCTTGTCCACTATCTGCACGAGCTCAAGTTCGCACAGCTGGGAGCCGGTGCCGATGACGTCGGCGTCGCACTGGTAGAACTCGCGGTAGCGACCTTTCTGGGGGCGGTCGGCCCTCCACACGGGCTGGATCTGATACCTCTTGAAGGGAAAGGATATCTCGCCCTGGTGCTGGACCACATAGCGGGCGAAAGGCACTGTGAGGTCGTAGCGCAAACCCTTCTCACACACTTGTTTAGTGATGGCGGAAGGGTCGGACAGGTCGGCCCCTGCAAAGGCGTCTCCGGAGTTCAGGATGCGGAAGAGGAGCTTGTCGCCCTCTTCGCCATATTTGCCCATAAGGGTAGAGAGGTTCTCCATCGCGGGGGTCTCTATCTGGCTGTAGCCATAGGCGGCGAAAACGCTGCGGATGGTGTCGAAAATATAGTTCCGGCGGGCCATTTCCAGATGGCCGAAATCACGCGTCCCCTTGGGTATGGAAGGTTTCTGAAATGCCATATCGAAAATTTTCTACAAAGTTACTTAAGAATTACAATAAAAAAAACTAAATTTGTAGAATGGAATAGAAGTAAATAGAAAAAGAATAGATATGAAATTCTGGAAAACCGTACTCGCCGTAATAGTCGGCATACTCCTGGCCAGCATCATCAGCTGCATCCTGACATTTGGTTTCTTCGGCGCCCTGTCCGGAGGCTCGACCCCCGCCGTTCCCAAGGAAGGCGTCCTCAAGGTGGATATGTCCAAGATATCCCTTGTTGAGCAGGTCCAGCCCACGACCGACCCCAGGGAACTGTTCGGCGGTGCAGAATACACCCCGCTCTCCCTGTGGGATGCCGTCCAGGCCATCCGCGTCGCCGCGGCCGACCCGGGAGTGAAATTCATCTACCTCAAGGCTGACGGTATGATGGCCTCGCTTCCCCAGGCAGAAGAGTTCAGGGTTGCCCTCGAAGGCTTCCACGACAGCGGCAAAGCCATTATAGCCTACACGGAGAACCCTTCCACGGGTTCCTACTATCTGGCCTCCGTGGCAGATAAGATATATATGAGTTCCATCAGCGGCGCCGGCCCCCAGATCACGGGCGTCAGCACGACGATGTTCTTCCTCAAGGACATCCTCGACCGCCTCGGAGTCAATGTCCAGCTCATCCGTCACGGCAAATATAAATCAGCCGGCGAGATGTATATCCGCAACAGCGCCAGCCCCGAGAACCTCGAGCAGAACCAGGCTATGATAGATTCGATGTGGGATTCCATCCGCAGCGCCATCGAGCAGAGCCGCGGCATTAACGGCCTGGACGCGATGATAGACAATCTCGAGCTGCTCAATGCCAAGGATATGCTTGCCAAGGGCCTCGTGGACGAAATAGTCTCCAAGGAGGAGCTCCGCTCAAAGATAGCCGTGCTCAGTGGCAAGGACAGCTTCAAGAACGTGACCTTCATCCCCTTCGCCGACTACGCCGAGGCCAAGGCCGCCACAGCCCCAAAGACAGGAGCCAAGGTTGCGGTCATATATGCCGAAGGCAACATAGTTGAAGGGGACGCCCCCCAGGCTATTGCCGGCGACCGCTATGCATCCCTGATTGCCGACGTGCGTGCAGATGAGAGCGTGAAGGCCGTCGTCCTTCGTGTCGCCTCCCCCGGCGGCAGCGTCACCGCATCCGACAAGATCAAGCAGGAAATCGACCTGCTGCGCAAGGTAAAGCCCGTCATAGCGTCCTATGGCGCCTATGCGGCCTCCGGCGGCTACTGGATCTCCAACAGCTGCGACCACATCTTCACGGACAAGACGACCCTCACCGGTTCCATCGGCGTTTTCAGCATGATCCCCGACGTGAGCAAGACCGTCAAGGACGTCCTCCACGTGGGCCAGACCACCGTCAGTTCCAACAAGCACGGCGGTTTCGGCGGTATTCTCAGGCCCCTGGACAAGGATGAAACAGCCTATATGCAGGCTTCCGTCGAAGAAATATATTCCGACTTTGTCGCCACCGTCGCTCAAGGCAGGGAGCTCTCTCCTTCCTATGTGGATGAAATCGCCCAGGGCCGCGTCTGGACCGGCGCCGAGTCCGTGGGCCTGAAGCTCACCGACGACATCGGCACCCTCGAGGATGCGGTCAAGTATGCCGCTGCGGCAGCAGGCCTTGACTCCTGGCACGTGCAGGCATATCCCGCCCCGATGACGACCCTCGAGATGATGATGGCTATGATGCAGAAGGTCGGCACCGACAAGGACGTGCTCGCCGGCACTCCTTTCGAGAGCGTCGGCCGCGCATTCAGCGGCTGGAGCTTCGAAAAGGGCGAAAGGTTCTTCGCCAGGATGCCCTACGAATATGTCATAAAGTAAGAATATGGACCGTAAAGCCTTGATAATCAGTCTGTCTGCGCTGGCCGTCCTGGTCATCGCAGCCATCGTCGGCATCTCCGTCCTCTACCACGACGGCGGCCACGTCGAGCCGAAGGTGAAGACCGTGCCCCGGACCGGGTACAGCCTCCTTGAGGCCGTCCCGTCCGACGCCGTGATGCTCCTTGCCTCGGGCAGTGCAAAGGATGTCTTCGAACTGGTGACAGACAGTACCAAGGTTTTCTCCGTGCTTATGGGAGGCAATCCCTCCCGCGGATTCGGCAAGTTCGCCAAGGGATGCAGGGGGCTGCTGAAGAACACCCCTGCCGTAATATCCCTCCACTACAGCGGCGAGCTGATGCCCCTTATGATAATAAAGGCCGGCCGCGACACTTCCTATGACCTTGCCACCGTGATGGCCGCAGCGGATTCCGCAGGCCTGGTCTGCAGCAAGGTCCAGGAGGACTATATGGAGATCTGCTACTCGCAGACCCTCATCTCCTCCTCCGAGAGGAACCTCAAGGGCGGCTCCTCCATCCTCGACGACGAGGATTTCGCCCGCACGGCGGCAGCGGCCCCCGGTTCCACGGCCCTGTTCGTGGACCACTCGTATGCCTCCAAGATATTCGCCTCCTTCCTCCGCAAGCCCTACTACGACAGTTGGAACTTCTTCTCCAAGGCTGCCGAATGGTCGGCCTGGGCGGTAGGCGGCGACAGCCCCAAGCAGTTCTTGCTGGACGTCATATCGTCCACCGCCCCGGGAGACTTCCGCCACTTCTCCGGCACGATAACCCCCGCAGAGAGCAAGCTTGTGCAGATGCTTCCCGCGACGACATTCTTCGCAGTGTCGATGCCCGTGGAGGAATATACCTCCTTCATAGCCGCCCGCAAGAGTTTCCTCGACGCCAGCGGCGACCTCGCCTCCTGGAATTCCCGGAACGATTCGATGAAAGACAGCACCAAGGTCACCCCTGCAAAGTGGGCTGAACGCCTGGATGTCAAGGAGATAGGCAAAGCCGTCATCCGCACGGGCAATGGCCTTAAGCCGGTCGTCTTCATCCGTCCCGGCAAGGAAGACGCCGAAATAATCCTTCGCGGCACGGGCCTCCAGACGCTAAAGCAGTATAAACCCGCGGTGGTGCCATATGTCTGGAAAGGCTTCGCAGGCCAGGTCTTCGGCAAGATATTCTCCTGCGAGAAGGAACTCTTCTTCACCTGGAAGGACGGCTGGATAGTGGTCGGCGACGATGACGTCGTGACCTCATATGCCACCGGCGATGTCCTGAAGAACCCCCTCAAGGGCTGGTGTGCCGACAATGGCGTGACGGTCGACCATCAGAGCGGCCTTCTGGCCTGGTTCTCCCCTTCCGAAGGCAGGGACATGCTTACGCAGATTTTCGAGAAGCCGCTGGAAACGGCCCTCCGCCAGAGCCTTGAAGGCATATCCGCAGCCCCTATGGTGCTGGACATCAAGGGCAATGCCGGCCAGCTGACGGTTAATCGCGTGCGCGTGGCCCAGGTCACCTCCGCCGTCGCCGCCTCGACCGACACCACTGTCAATATCCCCCAGGGCCCCTTCAAGGTCAAGAACTGCGCCACCGGCAAGACCAACACCCTCAGCCAGTCGGCCAACCTAACCCTCACCCTGAAGGACGAAAACGGCAAGTCCCTCTGGGGCGTTCCCTTCAAGGGCAGGCTCTGCGGCAGGGTCGCCACCATAGACTGGTATGCCAACGGCAAGCTCCAGTTCCTCTTCGCCGCCGGCAGCAAGCTCTACCTCATCGACCGCCTCGGCCGTTTCGTGAGCCCCTTCCCTGCCGACCTCGGCAAGCAGGTGCGCCTCGGCCCCGACGCCTATGACTTCACCGGCGCCAAAGGCTACTCGGCGATGGTCCTCCACACGGACAACACCCTCGCCCTGTATGACCTCCACGGGAAGAAGAAGGACGGCTGGAAAGACATAACCGGCAAGGACACCATCAAGGACCTGCCGGAACTCCTCACTGTGAAAGGAAAGAAATACTGGGTGGTCCGAACGGCCTCCGGTACAGACATATATCCCTTCCTCGGCGGTGACCCCATCACCGATGCGAAGGGCGACAAAGCGTTCCGACACGACGCCCACCTGGTGGTCAAGGACGCTTCCGTGAGCGGCCCCTGCTACGACGGCAAGACCCGCTCGGTAAAGATTAAAGACGTGTAAAAACCTAGCAATATGCAATTCAGTTCAGTCAACAAGCTTTTGGAGAAAAGCTTCCGGGACAATTGGGACAGACCGGCCCTGTCGAACTATCAGGGAGTCACCCTGTTCTACAGGGATGTCGCCAGAAGGATAGCGAAGCTGCACATCGCCTTCGAGCAATGCGGCCTGCAGAGCGGAGACAAAGTAGCGTTATGCTCCCGCAACCAGGCCAACTGGGGCGTGAGCTTCCTTGCCGCCCTCACCTGGGGCGCTGTTCCGGTTCCCATCCTGCACGAGTTCAAACCCGGCAACATCCACTACCTGGTGAACCACAGCGAGGCCAAGGTCCTTTTCGTGGACGACGTCATCTGGGAGAGCCTCTCCGCCGAGGAGATGCCCGACGTGATGGTAATAGTGAATATGAACACCTTCAAGTTCCTCTTCACCAGGACCGTCGGCTTCCAGGAAGTGCGCAACCACCTCAACGAGAGCTTCGGCAAGCGTTTCCCCAACAATTTCGGACCCGAAGACCTCAACTACTATGAGGACAAGGCCGACGAGCTTGCAGTAATCAACTACACCTCAGGCACTTCCGGCTTCTCCAAGGGAGTTATGCTCCCCTACCGTTCCCTGTGGTCGAACATAGTGTTCGCCGCAGATGCGGAGAAGCATATGGACAACAATTCCGAGGTGGTGGCAATGCTCCCCTCCGCCCATATGTATGGAATGATGTATGAGTTCCTGTTCGAGATGACCATCGGCGCCCACGTGCACTTCCTTTCGCGCGTCCCCAGCCCCAAGGTCATTATGAACGCCTTCCAGGAGATCCATCCCTGCATCATCATCGCCGTGCCTCTGATCATCGAGAAGGTCTACAAGAACAAGCTCAAGCCCATCCTCGACAAGAACAAGATCTACTTCAGCATCCCCATAGTGGACAAGATGATCCAGAAGCGGATCTGCAACGAGCTCATCACCTCCTTCGGAGGCAACTTCGAGGAGATAATCCTCGGCGGCGCCGCCTTCAATCCCGAGGTGGAGGCTTTCTTCAAAAAGATAGGCTTCCCCTACACGGTCGGCTATGGTATGACAGAATGCGCCCCCATCATATGCTATGCCCACTGGAACCGCACCAAACTCGGCTCCTGCGGCAAGGCCGTGATGAATATGGAGATCCGCATCGATTCCGAAGATCCCCTGAACATCCCCGGCGAGGTCCAGGTGCGCGGCACCAACGTCTTCCTCGGCTACTACAAGAACGAGGAAGCCACCCGTCAGGCCTTCACCGAGGACGGCTGGTTCCGCACCGGCGATATGGGCGTCATCGACAGCGAGGGCTACCTCTACCTCCGCGGCCGCTCCAAGTGTATGATCCTCGGCCCCTCCGGTCAGAACATCTATCCCGAGGAGCTTGAAGCCGTCGTGAACAACGTCAATTACGTCGTGGACTCCCTGGTCATCGAGGATGACGGCGGCCTGACCGCCCTGATCTACCCTGACTACCACCAGGCCGAGCTCGACGGAATGACCCGCAAGGACCTCGAGAACCGCCTCGCCGCCCTCCTCCCTGAGATCAACAAGGAAATCCCCAACTACGCCAAAATCAAGAAGATAGAGTTTATGCCCGAGGACTTCGAAAGGACTCCGAAGCGCTCCATCAAACGCTATCTATACCAAAGGACATAAAATGGAGAAATTCGACCGACCCTACCTTGAGATGGCCTCCGTGTGGGCCCGCAACTCCTACTGCAAGCGCCGCCAGGTGGGCGCGCTGCTTGTGAAGGACCGTATGATCATATCCGACGGCTACAACGGCACCCCTTCCGGATTCGAGAACGTCTGCGAAGACGAGAACGGCGTCACCAAGCCCTATGTGCTTCACGCCGAGGCCAATGCCATATCCAAGGTGGCCAAGTCCGGCAACAGCAGCGCCGGCTCGACCCTGTACGTGACTGCCTCCCCCTGCCTGGAATGCGCCAAGCTCATTATCCAGGCCGGCATAAAGAGGGTGGTCTATCGTGACGAATACCGCATAACCGACGGAATAGACCTCCTGCGAAGGGCAGGAATCGAAGTTGAGCAAGTAGAGTAATGGACAGCAGGAAAACCTCATATCTGTACGCCTTCCTGGGCGTGGTGATCGGCGTGCTCGCCACGGTCGCCATATATTCCTTCAAGAACAGCCGCGAGATAAAGAAGGGCTATGCCTCCTGGCAGAAGCTCACGTATATAATGGAGTACATCCGGAAGAACTACGTTGACACAGTGGATGTTGCGGCCCTGACCGATGCCGCCGTGACCGGCGCCCTGGCCGAGCTCGACCCGCACTCGACGTACCTTCCCCCTGTGGAACTCGAAGAGGCCGAGACCGAGCTTGCCGGCAATTTCGAAGGCATAGGCATACAGTTCAACGTGCCCAACGACACGGCCATAGTCCTTGAGGTCATAAAGGGCGGTCCCGCGGAGAAAGCCGGAATGATGAAGGGCGACCGCATCCTGAAGGTGGACGACGAGGTGATAGCCGGCGTCAAGTTCCCCCAGGACAGTATGGTGCGCAGGATGAAAGGCCCCGCCGGCACCAAGGTGCTCATAACGGCCCTTCGCGACGGCGAGACGACGGCCTTCGACATATCCCGAGGCAAGATTCCCCTCCACTGCGTCGATGCTGCCTTTATGATAGATTCCCGCACTGGATATATCCGCCTCACGAAGTTCTCCCGCAACACCTACAAGGAAGTCTCCGACGCGGCTAAAGAGCTGCTGGACAAGGGAATGACCAAGCTGGTGTTCGACCTTCGCGACAACTCCGGCGGCTACTATGACCAGGCCCTCAAACTGAGCGATATGTTCCTTCCCGCCGGGGCGGAGATAGTCTATATCCAGGGCCTCCACCGGCCGCGCGAGGACAGCCATGCCTCCGGCAAGGGCATCCTCCAGGACGTTGAGCTCCTCGTGCTGATCAGCGAGAACACCGCCTCCTCGAGCGAAATCTTCGCCGGCTCCATCCAGGACAATGACAGAGGCGTCATCGTGGGCCGACGCTCTTTCGGCAAGGGCCTCGTGCAGGAGCCTGTCTACTTCACCGACAAGTCCGCCATAAGGCTCACTATATCAAGATTTTACACGCCTTCCGGCCGCTGCATCCAGAAGCCTTATTCGAAAGACTACCAGTATGACCTGTACAAGCGCTACGCCTCGGGCGAGATGTTCGACCGCGACAGTGTCAAGATAGACAGCTCCCTGGCTTTCAAGACCTTAGGCGGGCGCACGGTCTATGGCGGAGGCGGCATAGTCCCCGACGTGTTCGTGCCTATGGACACGACCCGCGCGACTCCGTTCTTCATAGCCTGCAACAAGAAAGCGACCCAGATGCGCTTTGCCAGCGCGATGATGGACCGCTACAAGAAGCAGCTCACCGCCATCGAGGATTTCGACGCCCTGGAGAAGTTCCTGGACAGCATCAACATCAAGGGTGAGTTCCTTCGCTTCGCCGCCGAGCGCGACGGCATTAAGCCGGGAGAGGGAGAATGGGCCAAGACGGAGCCCTACCTGATGCCCCAGCTGCGCGCCCTTGTGGGCCGCTACTCCGGCTGTGGGGAAAACGCCTTCTACAAGCTCTACCTCCCGGTGGACGAGACCGTAGCGGTTGCGCTGAAGACTCCGCCTCTGGAACTATAAACTACTGGGCTATAAACATATAGACAATGTCCCCGACCTGCCTGGCCGGGGCTTTTGTTGATGCCGAGAACTTGGACATGCGGGCAGCGCGGACGGCGAAATCGCGAAGGCACTTGTCCTGCGACGAGGCCTCGTCCTGCACCTTTGCATCAACAACATTTCCCTGGGGGTCCACCTTTATTATCACGGTGACCATTCCGCCGGCATAGCACCGGTAGGCCGGAATCGGGAGGCGGCTGGCCTTGCGGCCGTCAAGGGTGTAGGACACCACTGAGGGGCCGGAATATGCCTTCTGGCCCTGGTCCTTGTCTTTGCCGGACTTCGTGACGGAGACATAGCTGTCATCCGGCTCGTCGGGGGTGAAACCGCCCTTGAGCTCCTTGGCGAGGCGGGCGGCGTCTTCATAGAGCTTGTCGGCGTCGGTGCCGCGGTCGTCCTTGAGGGCTCCCCTGTCGACGGCGACGTTCCTGAAGGAGGCGGCGTTGCCGGAGAGCATCTGGTCGAGGCGGCGGGCGATGGCGTCGTCGAAGGCTTCCTGGGCCAGTTTTTCGGCCTCTTCCTTCTGGCGCTGCTCAATGGCCTCCTCGCGGGTAAAGTCTATGACGAAGGTGTTGTCTTTGCGAAGGACGGCTCCGACTCCGGTCAGCAGCAAAATGATAATCACCGCCAGATGGACTATGACGGTGATATACAATCCGGCCTTGTCTTCGCTGCTGATCCTGGCCATATGGAAGTTATTTCTTTTTCTTCTGCAGGCGGCGTAGGGCCTCTTCGACCGTCGTCGTGATGACGTCGATGGCTACCTTGTTGTGGCCGCCTTCGGGGATGATTATGTCGGCATAGCGCTTGCTGGGCTCGATGAACTGCAGGTGCATAGGCTTTACCGTCTCCTGATAGTGGTCTATGGCCATTTCTATGGTCCTGCCGCGCTCTTCCATATCGCGCACTATGATGCGCATAAGGCGGTCATCGCTGTCGGCATCGACGAATATCTTGATATTCATCTGGTCGCGGAGCTCCTTGCAGGTGAAGATGAGGATGCCTTCGACAATAATCACTTCGGCGGGCTCCACGGTGACAGTCTCGGTCTTGGAGCGGGAGCAGGTGATGTAGGAATATACCGGCTGTTCGACGGTCCTTCCCTGCTTGAGCTCACGGATCTGCTGGCACAGGAGCTTCCAGTCTATGGCGTCGGGATGGTCGAAGTTGATTTTCTGCCTCTCTTCCAAGGGGAGATGGCTGGAGTCCTTGTAGTACGAGTCCTGGGGGATGACTACCACCCTGCCGGACAGCTGCCTGGTTATGGTCTTGACGACCGTTGTCTTTCCGGAGCCTGAGCCCCCTGCGATGCCGATTACTAACATATGCTTCTAGAATTCTGCGTTCTTGGGAGTCCTGGGGAACGGGATGACGTCCCTGATGTTGTTCATTCCGGTGACGAAGAGCAGCAGGCGCTCGAAACCGAGGCCGAAGCCGCTGTGGGGGACGGTGCCGTAACGGCGGGTGTCGATGTACCACTCGAGGTTCTTTCGGCTCATTCCCAGCTCGTCTATCCTCGCCTCGAGCTTTTCAAGGGAGGCTTCGCGCTCGGAGCCGCCTATGATTTCGCCAATCTTCGGGAAGAGGACGTCCATACCGCGGACGGTTCGGCCGTCTTCGTTCTGCTTCATGTAGAAGGCCTTGATGGCCTTGGGGAAGTCGATGAGTATCACGGGCTTACCGAAGTGGGTCTCCACCAGGTAGCGTTCGTGCTCGCTCTGGAAGTCGGTGCCCCAGTGGACGGGATATTCGAACTTGTGGCCCTTGGCGACGGCGTCTTCGAGGATCTCGACCGCCTCGGTGTAGGTCACCCTCTGGAATTCGATGCCGAGGACGCTCTGCAGACGGGCAATGAGGCCGTCGTCATATTTGTCATTGAGGAACTTGAGGTCGTCGTAGTTGTTGTCCAGGGCATATTGCACCAGGTACTTGACGAAGGCCTCGGCGAGTTCCATATTGTCATATATGTCATAGAAGGCCATTTCCGGCTCTATCATCCAGAATTCCGCGAGGTGGCGGGGGGTGTTGGAGTTTTCGGCGCGGAATGTGGGGCCGAAGGTGTAGATCTCCCCTACCGCGGTGGCGCCGAGCTCGCCTTCGAGCTGGCCGCTCACGGTGAGGCTCGTCTTCTTGCCGAAGAAGTCCTTGCTGAAGTCCACCTTGCCGCCGTGGGTCGGGACGTTGGCGAGGTCCAGGGTCGTGACCTGGAACATATCGCCTGCGCCTTCGGCGTCGGATTCGGTGATGAGCGGGGTGTTAAGGTAGACGAAGCCCCTGTCGTTGAAGAACTTATGGATGGCGAAGGCCATCGCGTGGCGAAGCCTGAGGACCGCACCGAAGGTGTTGGTCCTAAGCCTCATATGGGCTACCGAACGGAGGTACTCGAAGGAGGTGTCTTTCTTCTGGAGGGGGTAGCGCATAGGGTCGCAGTCGCCGAGGACTTCTATTTCCGAAGCCTGGATCTCGACGGCCTGTCCGCTGCCGAGGGATTCCACCAGGCGGCCTTTCACTGCGAGGCTCGCGCCGGTGGTGACGCGCTTAAGTAGCTCCTCGTCGAAGAGCGACGTGTCGGCCACGATCTGGATGTTGTTCACCGTGGATCCGTCATTCAACGCTATGAATTTCAGCTGTTTGTTGCCTCTTTTTGTCCTCACCCAACCTTTGGCGAGAACTTCCGTGCCCGGCTGGCTTCCCAGCAGGTCCTTCACTTTTGTTCTTGCAAGCCTTTCCATATATTGTCAGATAATCGTACAAATATAGCAAATAATTTCAGTAAAACCGAAAAAATAGACTACCTCAATCCATAAACCTTCCGCTACGCTTCGCTCCGCTCCATCCCTCCCACTGTCTACGGCGTCATTTGCTCCGCAAATAACTTGTAGCCAGCGGGCCCCTCCCTCTAATGTGGCCGAGGGTGGCCACAGGTTTAGGATTGACGTAGTCTATTTTTTCTCTCCAATCAAGGCTTTGCCGGTTTTGCCGTCGATGCAGACGGTCAGAGGGGCGGCGAAGCGCACGTGGCGGAAATAGGCGGTTTCCTTGACGGCGGGGAGGGCGTCTAGGACGGACTGGTCGAAGACATCGGCGCGACGCACGTAGGGATTGACGTTCACGTAGCCGGCGTTGAAGGAGGTCAGGTTCTGGAAGAAATGGGTGCCCTGGCTGGGATCCACCCGGAAGTTCTCCAGGCAGCACTCCGCGATGACGCGGGCCTCGGAGATGTCGCTCCACTTGACGGGGACTCCGAGCGAAGGGATGCTGGAGCCCCAGCGGCCGTAGCCGATAAGGATATATCCTTTGCCGGCATCTCGCATCGCGGCGTTTATGACCGAAATCTCGCGGGCCATCTCGACGGTCTTCAGCACGTCGAAGGCGTCGGCCTTGAGGTAGACTATATCCTGCAGGCCTTCGATCATTCCGGTGCCGAGGGCGCTTTCGCAGTAGAGGATAGGGGCGGAGGTGTCGAGTTCCTTCCAGTCCACCTCGATGGTGGCGGATTCCACCGATATCGGCCTGATCTGCAGGACGTTGAAGGTGGCCTGCTCACGGGTTAGGTCGGCTGCGAACTCGATTTCCACGCAGGTCTTCATCTCCTGCTCGGCTATCTTCAGCAGGGTCTTGAGGATGTCCGCAAGGGGGAATATGCCGTATTTGAGGATATGCGAGAAGGTAATATACTTGGGGCCTTCGGCATATGGGGAATCCACTATGCGGCCGCCCTGCAGGTCAAGCGTCGAGGCGACCTTGCCTATGGCCTTGAAGCGGGTGGCGTCGGGGATGGGGATGCGTTCGAGGTTCACCGCGTCGTCGACGCTGGTCTTGAACTTGTCCGGCAGCAGGTTCAGGGCATACATTGCCTTCTGCGTGTCGGAGACCGTCAGTTCCAGGGTCGAGGTCTGGAGGACGTTGCGGGGATATTCCGGGCAGAAGCGAAGGACTTCCTCCCCGTCCACGACAGCCTTGCCGAGCCCGAAGGCCACCTTGGCTATACCGTCCTCGGGCTTCTCATATCCCAGAGGGTAGAAGTTCAGCGAACGGGCGACGCCCGAGAAGGTCGGGAGCCAGTAACCGCCGTCTTCGCTGCCGCATATTTCCTGAAGGATTATGGCCATCTTCTCTTCGGAGATGACGTTGGCCGTGGCGGTGATATAGCCCCTGGACGAAGCGAAATAGACCGAGGCATACACCGACTTTATGGCTTTGGACAGGAGGCGCACCTGCTGGTCCTCGTTCTCGGTGCGGGGAATCATATAGGTGGAATACACGCCCGCAAACGGCTGGAAATAAGAGTCTTCCAGCAGCGAGGAGGAGCGCACCGCAAGCGGCTTGCGCACGTGCCTTATGAACACGCGGAGGTTATCCACGAGGTCCCGGGGCAGCGACGACGAGACGAATTCCGAGAGGATTTCCTCGTCGGAGGCGTCGGCGCCGATGACATATTGGAGGCCGTTCTCGATGATGAAACGGTCGAAGTAATCGGTCGTGATGACAAGGGTGCGGGGCACCAGCACGCGCACGTCTTCCCAGCGGTCGCTCAGCTCGTGCTTCTGGAGCATACTGCTGAGGAACGCCAGGCCGCGGGCCTTGCCGCCCAGCGAGCCGTCGCCCAGCTTGGCGAAGCCGATGGCGTCGTTGTAGCTGAGCGGGTCGAACTTGGCGACCACGCCCTGGCCCTGGGCTATGCGGTAATCGTGGATGGCGTCGATGGTGATTCCGCGCAGGTTGGGGGTGTTCTCGTCCAGGGGCTTGAGCTTATTGCCTATGCTGAACATACCGCGGCCCAACAGCCACTTGGACAGGAAGTTACGGTCGATGATGGCACGATATTCCGCATCGGTGATGGTGTGCATCAGGTTCTCCAGTTCGAAGAGGTTGCGTGCCCTGGCCGTTATCTCCCCGGTCTCCGGGTCCTTCACCACGAAGTCGCCGAAGGCGAACTCGCGTCCTATATATTCACTAACGTCGTGCGTGAGGGTCTTGGACTTCTTCACAACGAATCCCACGCCAAGTTCCCGCGCGACCTCACGCATACTCTCCTGCGAGGATTGGAGCAGGAAGGGCATCGTGGGGTTGTCCCTACGGATCATATGGCACAGGTCTATGCCGGCGTCGAGCTTCTCGGTCTCGGGAGCGTCGCCCGGGTGAAGGACGAAGCCGATGTCGGATATGACTCCGAGGATGTTGGTCTTGTACTTTTCGTATATGGCTACCGCGTCCTGGAAGTTCGTGGCCATCAGGATCTTGGGGCGGGAACGCTTGCGCATGAACTGCTGCTTCTCGTTCAGGGCGTCCTTGATGGATTCGCGGTTCTGCTCGAGGACAAGTTTGTACAGGAGGGGGAGGTAGGTGGAGTAATACCTGACGGAGTCTTCCACCAGCAGGATGCACTGCACTCCCCCTTCGAGGATGTCGTGTTCGGCGTTGATGCTGTCTTCGATGAGCTTGATGATGGCGATTATAAGGTCCGAGGAGTTGTTCCAGCAGAAGACGTGGTCTATGCAGCTGCGGTCGCTCTCCTGGATACGCCTGTATATCTCCCTCGAGAATGAGCTCAGAAGGACTATCGGGGTGTCCGGGGCCTTCTTTTTCATCAGGGCCGAGAACTCGAACACGTCGGTCGCGCCCACGTTGTACATCGTGATCACCAGGTCGAACACTTCGTCCAGCGCTAGGGCTTCGGCGGTGGATTCGACGCGGTGCACGACCGGCGGGTTGCTCAGGCCAAGTTCGGCATATTCCCTGGATATGACCACGTCAAGGTGGCCGTCCTCTTCGAGGGAGAAGTTATCGTAGTTGTTGCAGACCAGCAATATACGGCGTATGCGCCGGCTCATCAGGACAGCTTCCATCTTACACGAGTCCCTGGTCGGTCATTGCGTCGGCTACCTTGATGAAGCCGGCTATGTTGGCGCCTTTGACGTAGTTGATGTAGCCGTCTTCCTCGGTGCCATACTTGACGCAGGCCTCGTGGATGTCGGCCATTATGCGGCGAAGGCGGGCGTCCACCTCTTCGGCAGTCCACTTGGTACGCATACTGTTCTGGGACATCTCCAGGCCGGATGTGGCCACTCCGCCGGCGTTGGATGCCTTGCCGGGGGAATAGAGCATCTTGTGGCTCTGGAATATGGCGATGGCCTCCGGGGTGGAGGGCATATTGGCGCCTTCGGCGACACAGAAGCAGCCTCCTTCGACGAGGTTCTTCGCGTCCTGCTCCTCGATTTCATTCTGGGTGGCGCAAGGGAGAGCTATGTCGCAGGGGATGCGCCAGGGGCGCTCGTCAGGATAGTAAGTTGCTGTGGGATATTTGGTTGCATATTCCTTGATCCTGCCGCGGCGGATGTTCTTGAGCTCGAAGACATATTGCATCTTCTCTTCGTCCAGGCCGTCGGGGTCATAGACGAAACCGTTGGAGTCGGACAGGGTGACGACCTTGGCTCCGAGGCGCATCGCCTTCTGGGCCGCATACTGGGCCACGTTGCCGGCGCCGGAGATGACGACCGTCTTGCCTTCGAAGTTCTCTCCCCTTCCGGCGAGCATCGCTTCGGCGAAGTAGCACAGGCCGTAGCCCGTGGCTTCGGGACGCAGGAGGCTGCCGCCCCAGGCGAGGCCCTTGCCGGTCAGCGTGCCGGTGAACTCGTCACGGAGGCGCTTGTACTGTCCGAAGAGGAAGCCGATTTCGCGGCCGCCCACGCCGATGTCGCCCGCTGGGACGTCGGTGTCGGCGCCTATATGCCTCTGGAGCTCAGTCATAAAGCTCTGGCAGAAGCGCATCACTTCGCCGTCGGACTTGCCTTTGGGGTTGAAGTTCGATCCGCCCTTGGCACCGCCCATCGGGAGGGTCGTGAGGCTGTTCTTGAAGGTCTGCTCGAAGGCGAGGAACTTCATTATGCTGAGGTTCACGCTTTCGTGGAAACGGATGCCGCCCTTGTAGGGACCCAGGGCGCTGTTCATCTGCACGCGGTAGCCACGGTTGATCTGGACCTGGCCGCGGTCGTCCATCCAGGGGACGCGGAACATTATCACCCTTTCGGGCTCGACTATCCTTTCCATAATCTTGAGGTCCATCAGCTGGGGATAGGAGGTGATGTAGGGAGCGACGCTCTCGACAACTTCGCGTACTGCCTGATGGAATTCTTTCTCGCCGGGATTCGCGGCGATGACGTCGGCCATGAAGGCGTCGACGTAGTTCTTTGTGAATTTGTCCATTGTTAAGTTTACTATATCCTTGCAAATATAGGAAAAATGCCGCACCGTTGTTATCCCTCTCCTGCAAAAATCCGCATATGGTCGATATTTCGCACTCAGGCCCATCCTGTCCCTCCTTCTCGTCGGGGAACCTGTCCTTTCTTCTTGCGTGGGGCCTATATGCTTTATAGTTTACATCACACACTGTTTTGAGCCATCCAGCTCGGCTGGCAGGCATTTTGGATTGGATTATATCCTAAAAAACGGTATCTTTGGAATGTTGAACGGAATATGCTGAAATGAAGAGTCGCAACATATTTACGAGGTTTTGCATTCTGGCATCCAGATACAATATACGCGTCCTGAAAGTATGTCTGATGTATGACCACATCCATATTTCTGTCATTGCTCCCGACAAGGAGACACTGTCCACATTTGTCGGTGAATACTCCCGGCTTTTCGCCCACGAATACAACGTCCGGTGGGGCTTGTCAGGCAAACTGTTCTGCTCCCCCTTCGGACGGGCTGACAAGCGTGAGGCCAAGGCCATCCGCACCAACCTGATATATGTGGACAACAACCCGGTTGAAAGACATATAGTCAAGAAAGGTGAGCAATCACCCTTTCTCGGAAAAAGTCATACTGTCAAAGGCCTCCACCCATCTTCGGGACAGCATAAAAACGGTAGAAGCCCTTCATAAAAGAAAGGTCCATCTATCTTACGCCACATTGTCCAATCTTCTCGGGGGCTTGACTAAGGAAGAATGTAATCAATTGGTAGACAGGATTATATCTATATATAACGTGATAGATTACGAGTATTCTCTTCGGCTTTTCGGATCATATGACAATATGATTCTCGCACTGCACTCCACTTCCGGGTCCGAATATGATATAAAAGAGGTCAATGAGGGAAAGAGTGATGCCTTCTATCCTTCTATGACGAACATCCTGCTGAAGGAATTCAATATCAGTGATATACACGATGTCCTGACATACAGCGCGGACGAGAAGATGTATTTGGTTCAGCAATTATATTCCCGCACCACCCTTGGTCCTGTCCAGATAGGAAAGTATCTTCATCTGGTGCTCCGGCCAAGAAAGGATTCTAAAAAAAAGTTTAAATAAGTCTTGCAGATTGAAAAAAAATAGTTACCTTTGCATCCGCGTTTGACGAAAACGACCAGTCTGGTGCGGTAGTTCAGCTGGTTAGAATGCCGGCCTGTCACGCCGGAGGTCGAGGGTTCGAGTCCCTTCCGCACCGCTTAAAACAGCCCCTTGCGATTGCAGGAGGCTGTTTTTGGTAAATAAAGAAGAACCCACCTGCTTGCGCGGGTACAGTGATGACTTCAAAGAAGGGCAAAATACTCATCGTGGATGACAACGCCGGGATTCGCCAGGCGCTGAAGATTCTGCTGCCTGTGCACTTTGACCAGGTGGAGACCCTGCCGTCGCCTTCGGCGCTGATTTCGACCCTGGAGCGCTTCCAGCCGGACGTGGTGCTGCTGGATATGAATTTCAACACCAGCATAAACACCGGGAACGAAGGCCTCTACTGGGCCGGGGAGATCAAGAAGATGGCGCCGGAGGTGGAGGTGGTGCTGTTCACGGCATATGCCGACATCGCCCTGGCCGTGGAAGGGATGAAGCGCGGAGCGTTCGATTTCATCGTGAAGCCGTGGGACAACGGCAAACTTGTTGCCACGCTAACGGCCGCCAGGGACAAGGCCCGCAAGGCGATGAAAAGGGATTCTTCGGGCTCCGACCTCAGAATGACAGACGCTTGTCATCCTGAGCGAAGCGAAGAATCTATGTTCTGGGGCACATCCATGCCGATGGTGACCATCCGGAAGACGGTCGAGAAGATAGCGCCTACGGATGCTTCCGTGCTGATTACCGGCGAGAACGGCACCGGCAAGGACGTGCTGGCCAAGGAGATACACGCGCACAGCCTTCGGGCCGGAAAGCCTATGGTTGCCGTGGATGCCGGCGCCATCACGGAGACGCTGTTCGAAAGCGAACTCTTCGGCCACGTGAAGGGCGCCTTCACCGATGCGCACACGGACCACGTGGGCAAGTTCGAGCAGGCCGACGGAGGGACGCTGTTCCTCGATGAAATCGGCAATATTCCCCTTCACCTGCAGGCCAAGCTGCTGCGAGTAATCCAGAACCGCAGCGTTGTGCGGGTCGGTGGAACGAAGGCAATTCCGGTCAATATCCGGCTGATCTGCGCTACCAATATGAACCTTGAGCAGATGGTCCGTGAAGGCCGGTTCCGCGAGGACCTGTATTATCGCATCAATACCGTGCATATCGCCCTGCCTGCCCTGCGGGAGCGCAGGGAGGACATCGTGCCTCTGGCGCAGATGTTCCTGGAGCAGTTTGCCCGGAAGTATCACCGGCTGCTGTCGGGCCTTGACGAGTCGGCAAAGACGGCGCTTCAGGGCGCTTGCTGGAGCGGCAATATACGCGAGCTTCAGAACGTGATGGAAAAGGCTGTCATTCTTGGCGAAGCGAAGAATCTCACTGCCAAGGACTTACAGATAGAATCTCCGTCCAGAGGCATCGGAATGACAAGTGAGGCCGGAACGTTGAAGGCCGTCGATGATGCCGAGGAAGAAAGACTGGTCCGGCAGGCGATGGACCGTACGGGCGGCAACATCTCCGCCGCGGCCAAGATGCTGGGCGTGAGCCGGCCAACGCTATATGCAAAGCTGAAAAAGTACGGGCTATAAAGTCATTCTGAGCAAAGCGAAGAATCTATGTCCACCTGGCAAATCATACTGCTGTGCGCCATCGTCGCAATCATTGCGGCGGTAATTGCAACCATACGTACCCGCAGAAAGGATATCCGGAAGGTGGCCTATATGATGGATGCCCTGGAGGACGGGGAGCTGAATTTCCGATTCCAGGACAAAAACAAGTTCAACCGCACGCTGAACCGTATCCGTACTATCTTCGAGAAGCAGCGGCAGGCCCACGAGCAGGATTCCTGGACAAAACTCATACGCGTGCTCACGCACGAAATAATGAATACGGTCTCCCCTATCGCATCTCTTTCCGATGCGCTGGCCAAATCGATGGATGAACAAGGGCACAGCGAACTGGATGTAAAGGCCGGACTTGACACCATCAGCGACTCTTCCAAGAATCTCATCAAGTTCGTGCAAACGTATCGCCAGCTCGCCGGCGTGGCCAAGCCCGTCCGCAAGGCCATTGACCTGCAGGAGTTGATGGACAAGGTCATATCGCTGAACAAGGAGTTCACCGCCAGCTGCGGAGCCACCTGCGTCTATCGGCCCGAGGAGGAGGATTTGATGATCTATGCTGATGAAGGACAGATCTCACAGGTCCTCATCAATCTCATCAAAAATGCCCTGCAGGCGGGCGCAAAGCATATCGACATATCTGCCCGGATGGGCCTGGAGGATGATGTCATAATCCATATCACCAATGACGGCGAGCCTATTCCGGTTACCGCCCAGGAACAGATATTCGTACCATTCTTTACCACAAAGAAGGAAGGTTCCGGTATCGGCCTGAGCATCTCCCGCCAGATTATGCGGCAGCACAACGGCACCATCGACCTGCTGCGCAGCGATGCCCAGCAGACCGTATTTGAGCTTCGGTTCAGGTAGTCTCCGTAGGAGAAAACTATAAAGTGTAAAGCCCGAAAGTGTAAAGTGTACTGTAAACTTTACACTTTTTTCATTTCTCGTCAGAATCATTTCTACTTCATTATCAATGCCTTATTACATTTGGCACGGCGGGTGTTAGAATTTGGCACGGTGATAAATCATTGTATGATGAAGACACAACTTTACATATTCGTTTTTGGGGCGGCGAGGGGGCTCTCAGCCGGAATAGCGGGAGCCCAGGAGCCGCTGGATGGTGTGGCCGACGGGTCCAGACTGATGACGATCCGCGACTGTATGGAGTACGCCATCTCCAACTCCACGAAGATCCGCATCCAGCAGGCGGCCATCGGCGATGCGCAGATTGACCGACGGGATGCGGCCCTGGCGCTGTTCACCCCGCAAATCAGTGCGCA
>JAEEGL010589855.1_pt1 | contig 20730 bp, 19 predicted proteins | sample 9134231 | NCBI WGS metagenome assembly JAEEGL01 (sample SAMN16246548, study PRJNA631951) | gut metagenome | biome: gut microbiome; feature: rumen; material: fiber-attached | host: Bos | place: Iran: Karaj | collected 2018-10
CTGATTTCCAGTTGCATAGGCAGAATTACGTGCTGCAATAACTTTTTCCAGTGTTTCAGCCTCGTGTGCAGCATATCCTTTTACTGTTGCAACGAGGTTTGGAATCAGGTCGAATCTCTTCTTCAGATAAACATCCATAGTAGATAATCCCTCTTCTACCTGAGTGCGAAGTCTGATAAGTGAGTTGTAAGTTGCGATTCCCCAAAGTACGATGAGCACGATTAGTGCAATGCAAATAATGCCTGGTATCATTTTTTTATCCTCCTTAGTTAAAATCAAATATTGAGTTAAATTTACATTAATAGATATAAGGTGTTATTTCAACCTATTTAATAATTTCTGAAAGTATTCCGGTATAGGAGCTTCAAATTCCATGTATTCTCCTGTCGTTGGATGGACGAAGCCAATCTTCCATGCATGAAGTGTTTGCCCCTCTAATCCCTTAATAGGGCACTTCTTTGGACCGTAGACTTCATCTCCGAGCAAAGGATGATGAATCGAGGCCATATGAACTCTAATCTGATGAGTTCTACCGGTTTCAAGCTTAAACTCGCAAAATGTATAACTGTTTAATCTCTCTAAATCACGATAATGCGTTATCGCTTCCTTGCCGCCTTCGACTATAGCCATCTTTTTTCTGTCAGTTTTGCTTCTGGCTATCGGCGCATCTATAGTTCCGGAATCATTCTTAAGATTTCCGTGTACTATACCTAAATACCTACGATTTATAGAATGAACTTTAATCTGTTCGGCTATCTTATTGTGCGCTAAGTCATTCTTGCAGACGATAAGAGAACCAGTCGTATTCATATCGATTCGATGTACGATTCCTGGACGTAAGATACCGTTTATTCCGCTCAGCGAGTCTCGACAGTGAAACAGTAAAGCGTTTACCAAAGTCCCGTTTGCGTGGCCATCTGCGGGGTGTACTACCATCCCTTTAGGCTTGTTTACGATGATTACGTCATCATCTTCATATAGAATATCCAGAGGAATGTCTTCTGCTAGAACTTCGAGCGGTTTTGGCTCTGGAATATCGATTTTGATTACATCTCCTTCGCTAAGTACGAAGCTTGGTTTGGTTACAACTTTTGAGTTTACGGATAGCTGCCCTTCCTTTATAAGCTTGCTATAGAAGCTTCGAGAATGCGTTTCATCCAGATTAGCCAGATAAGCATCCACTCTCAGGCAAGCTTCATCTTCTCTTACTTCGTATGTAGCCATGCAAAATCCTCATCTTTATAGTAAAACAGAATTAATAGTATCAGTACGAAAAAAGCTACCGTAATATATATGTCTGCCACATTAAAGACAGGAAAATCTATAAGTGAAAAGTAGATAAAATCTACAACATATCCATGTACCATTCTATCGATGTAATTTCCTACTGCTCCACTGAATACAAAGAGCAAGATTACATATAATGGCGCGTTCTTCGCATTCTTTGGGATTTTGACCATTAGATAGATCAGAATTCCCATAAATACAGGTGTTATCACACCCATAATGATTCTAAATACTCCAGCGTGTGTTCCCATAAAACTAAACGCCGCACCTGTATTTCTTACATATGTAAGCTGTAAGACATTGTTTATCAAAGATAACGCGTCTTTACCTTTAAAGTAGTTAGTTGCAATAAGTTTTGAATACTGATCTAAAAAAATCAATAGCACTACTTCAAAAATAGATAAAAAGAGTATCTTTTTTGATTTGAAGATTTCTTCGTCTGTTAGTTTTTTTGTCATGATTCTAAGCCTCGTATGATTTCTTCTGGTGCCATATTGGGGTATATAAAGGCATGTCCAATATCATCTAATAATATAAACTTAAGTCCGTCAGTTCCCTGTTTTTTGTCTTTCTTTATAGCATTCATAATTTCTTCATGTGTAATACTTGGTGGAATGTGAGTCTCGTAATTATAAAGCTCCAGTAAGTCCAATAAATATGTCGTATTGGATTCTGATAAAAAACCCATATTTCTCGAAATTAATATCGCATATTTCATACCTCGTGCAACACAGTTTCCATGCGGATATTTGTAATTGCATAAGCCTTCGATAGCGTGTCCTATCGTGTGCCCGAAATTTAAGACACCTCGGATACCCTGATCGTGGGGATCTTTTTTCACGATATAATCCTTTAAAAATACGCTTCGACGTACCATTTCAAAAGTATAGCGATTATCAGTTGAACGAATCGCCTCTGAGTTATCGTGTAGATATACGTAAAATGATTTATCGAGAATCATAGCTATCTTCAGAACCTCTGCCAGGCCTGAGTTATACTCGATTTCATCTAGTGTACGTAACGTTGAAACATTGTGATAGATAAATAGTGGATTGTAAAAAGCTCCCACCATGTTTTTATATCCATTAAAGTCGACTGCGGTCTTTCCGCCGATAGAACTGTCTATAGCGGCTAATAGTGTAGTTGGAAGCTGAATGTAATTCATGCCTCGCATATATGTTGAAGCTACAAATCCAGTTAAATCTCCTACTACTCCACCTCCTAGTGCGAGTAGAATATCATCACGATTAAAGTTCCGTTCAATTAAAAAGCCGTACAATTTCTGTACGGTTTCTAGATTCTTTGAGGCCTCACCTGCAGGCATGATGAAAGTCTCAAACTGAAACTCCGGATACAGGTTTCGCCTCAAAGATACGATATATAAATCATTAACATTTGAATCAGTAACTACGCAGAATTTACGATTAGACAGATTCAAAGAAGAGAGAATCATCTTCAAATCTGAAAATGACTCTCTCAAATAATATGTGTATGATCCTAGTGGCAAATCAACACTTTGAAATTCTCTCATATTAGAATCCTGTCTGAATACCGCTAAAATCAAAGTTGTTTACTAATTCCTGAAGATCTCCAGAAATAGCAACATTATGAGGTGTAATAACGAACATGAAGTTTGATACCTTCTGAAGATTTCCTTCAAGTGCGAAGCAAGCGCCTGATGAGAAGTCAACGATTCTCTGTGCGAGCGCTACATCTACACCTTCCATGTTAAGGATTACTGTCTGTCCTGCTAATAATGTTTCTCCGATTTCTCTGGCATCTTCGAATGAAGATGGCTTAAATACACAAACTTCCATAGACTGATTATTACCTCCGGATTTCTTAGAACGAAGTGGTGTTATCTTTGTATTTGAAATAAAGTTACGACGTTCATTTCCGGACTTCGTAGTTTCCTCTTCGTCTACTTCTGTATCTTTTGCTTTACGTGAAAAAAGAGAAGGACGTTCTTCTTCCTCATCTTCGAATTCTTCATCATCGAAGTCATCAAACTCTTCATCACCTAGATGCATAATACTTAGAATCTTATCAAAAGCTCCCATAATTAATCTCCACAAATCTAAATTTGATAATTTCTGGTTCCAAATATGCCGGTTCCTACTCGAACCATAGTGGCACCCTCTTCTATGGCAATCTCATAATCATTTGTCATTCCCATAGATAAAATTTCCATAAATACATTATCAATGTTTTCATTTTTTATGTCAATGTATAACTCGTACATTTTGCGGAAAAGTTCGCGATTTTCTTCGTTTTTTTCTACATATGGGGCTACAGTCATCAAACCCATAACTTTGATATTCTTCAGTGTAGAAATTTGTTTGATGAAATCTAAAACTTCACCATACTTTAATCCGAACTTAGATTCCTCATCACCTATATTTACTTCTACGAGTATAGGTGTGACCACATCGTTCTTCTCACTCTGTTTGTTAATCTCTTCTGCTAAGCGTACAGATTCTACAGAATGGATGAGTTTTACTTTGCCGATTAGATATTTCACCTTATTTCTTTGAAGGTGTCCTATCATATGCCAGGAAATATCATCCGGTAAAACCTCGTATTTATCTATTAATTCCTGAACTTTGTTCTCTCCGAAATCTCTAACATCGGAGTCATAGGCTTCCTGCAAGTTAGAAACAGGTTTTGTCTTTGAGACCGCGATTAGAGTGACCTCTTTAGGGTCTCGGCCTGCTCTCTCACAAGCTTTTTCTATGTTCTTTCGTACCTGTTTTAAATTTTCTGTAATCATAATGCTCCTAGTAAATAATCTTACCGTTTTTAATACTCTTTCCATCCAGTGCGATGTGATCATATAGAGTGATTCCATATGAACCATCATCTGAAATGATGCTATAGTCGTCTGAGCTATAGAGGATATTTATGATCTTAAAATCAGCAAATCCCTTGTTTACGTTATATACACCTTTTCTCTTGACTAATGTAGATGCAGGATTAAACGTATTCATCGAATTAGGAATAACTATGATAGGATTCTCGCCTAAATCCTGTTTCAGAATATAGTAGCTATCCTTTGTAGCATAGTATATTTCTGGAGACTCGAACTCGTCTTCAGTCTTTCTAATCATCAGGCCTAAATCACGTGCATTGTTTCCGAGCAGGAAGTAATCCTTTGGAATTACATAAAATTCCTTTGTATCTATAGCAGAATTAGGAATCTTCAATCCCTGCTGCTGGTTAATTAACAATTCTATAGAAACGAATCTCAGATTTGCAAATCTCTCCATCGAATTAGACAGGCTTAGGATGAGATACTCTTTAGAGCCTATCTTCTTAATCTCAGTATTTGCAGTAGTTGTAGAACCGTCATAATCAAATTTGATGCGTATAGATGGCTTGTCTTTTAGCGTTTGGGCAACTTTATGTGAGATACACATAGTCAGTTTCCAATCATCGCTATTTATAAGCTTATATACAGGCTCTTTAACATCCAGCTTATTCTTTTTCCTTAAATCGGAAATAGGTTTTATATCCTTTTTTGCCTTCATATCGACAAAATTATCTATAGTAGTTCCTTCATATCCATCTAAAGAATATATCAAAAAGCCTGTGTTTGCAGGCATATATTCGTGGTAGATGCCCTTTGTGACAGCTGCACTGATATCGCCTTCCAGATTTGATACATTTTCATCGTTATAAGCTTTTTGAACCTGATCGGATATATCGGAATTAAAGACATAGACTTTTGAGTAATCTGTACTGTCATAGCCTTCCATAAAAGTTTTTATCGTATTTTCAAAATCATATAGGTTTTTCTCGGAAAGCTTAGAATCCGATTTAGCTGCAGATTTAAGCTTCTTTGTAAGTGAACCGGCTTTGTCGAGACCATAAATCTTTGACTGTACACCGACTCTGGAACCATTAGACGTATAGTAAAAAGGATGTCCGCTATCGTCAGAATATACCACAGTCTCATCTCGGATAGCCATCGCTTCATAGTGATTGTTGTTTGCAATCTTTCCCATACGTACTTCGTGTATTGAAACATGACCACGTGTCAGGTAAGCAAAGATGGTATAAATCAAATACATTGCAATTAGCAATGCAATGATTAGCGCAATATTTATTTCTTTTCTCTCGGGAAATTTTAGGATTTTGTTTTTCTTCTTTTTCGCCATATTTTTCCATAAAAAAGGTGCCAGATTCAAATTAGAAAATGGCACCTTTATAGTTTCATAAATTAAAGTGCTAATACAATCTTCGAGTAAAGTGTCTCAGGAATATCCTCTTTAGCTTTTGATACGCTGAGAACAAAATTAATATTAAACTGATCAGAGATATCTTCTAGTTGATTTACTGTTTCTTCGAAAGTGGAATTTACATCTATCTTTGCATCGTTCATAAATCCGTCGATAAAGATATATTCAATATCTTTGTTCTGAGAAATAATACCGGATACAAAACCAATAAAGGCATTGTGATCTACCAGGTTGTAGTTCTTTAAGTTAACCAGACGAATGTTTCTATTCAGGTCAAACATCTTCGTGTTGTCTCTATCGATAAAAACAACACTTCCGTCGGCACTCTCCACTGCTTTCTCGGCTCTCTCAATGAGATGGGTGGTCTTGCCACGACCTTTTTCCCCCACAATAAATTCAACCATAAGAATCCTCCTTTGCAAAAGATAGTTTATTGATTGATTTAATTATAGTATACCTTAAATAAAATAACAATAAGCTCTCTTTGAATGAAAGATTCTGAATTATTCAATTGCATTTAGAATCTCATTGTGAAGCAAATATAGATTATATTTATTATTTGAACCGTAAACTACAGAAATAATATTCTCTCCGGCTTTGTTCTTTGTAATCAAAACTAGACAATACTTTGCTTCAGCTGTAGTTCCTGTTTTGCCTCCCACAAATTCATAATTATCTGTAACGTGATATTTACCGGTTACAAATAAATCTGAAGAATTCCATGTACGATTTACAGGATTTCCATTTGCGTCTCTGTAATATGCATTATATGTAGTTGATGATAAAAGCTGCATTACTGTATCGTTCTGAATGGCTTTTGCAGTTATTAAATAAATATCGTATGGAGTGGTATAGTGATTCTTGTTATGAAGACCGTGAACTGTAACAAAATGAGAATGTGTTGCTCCTACACTTTTTGCTACTTTATTCATAAGCTTCGCAAATTTTGCTTCAGAACCAGCTACACCTTCAGCTATCGCTGTTGCTGCATCGTTTCCACTAGGAAGCATCAATCCATACAAAAGCTCACGAAGCGAAATAACATCACCTTCGTTTAGGTGCGCCAGAGAAGACTGCTCTTCCTGAGTAACTGCGTTCTTCGAAACAGTAATATTCTGATCCAAATCACCATAGGTAACAGCTGTAAGGGCTGTCAGAATCTTTGTAGTACTGGCAGGATATACTTTTTTTAAAGAATTATATCCGTAGACCATCTGATTCTTTGAAAGATTATATGCTGCAGCACCATAGCAATTCTTTATATCTTTAACCTCGATTTCTGGTGTATCCTTAGGAACAGCATTGTCTTGGAAAAAGTATTTGTGTTCAAATCCTTCTGTGCTTTCCTTTGTAATGCCTAAAGCCAGTGAAGAATCGTATACATCATATTTCTTTGAATACTTAAAGGAACAGGATGATAGAGAAACTGTAACTGTACAGATAAGCAATACGATAGAAAGTTTCTTACCTATACATTTCACGCCAGTCCATATCTCCTCTGTCTAAGGCTTTAATCAATAGTTCAGCTGTTGCAACGTTTGTCGCAAGCGGAATGTTGTTAGCATCACAGATTTTTACAATATTGTTTACATCTGGTTCGTTTGATTTCTGAGTTAGTGCATCTCTTAAGAAGATAACCAAGTCGATGTTGTTGTGCTCAATCTGAGCTCCCAGCTGCTGTGTGCCTCCGAGATGACCAGCTAGAAATTTATGAATATTGAGGTTTGTCACCTCTTCTATCAAACGACCTGTTGTTCCTGTTGCATATAGCTCATTCTTCTGCAGAATTCCCTTGTATGCGATACAAAAATTCTGCATTAGGTTCTTTTTTGCATCATGTGCAACTAATCCTATGTTCATCGATCCGCCTCCGCCATTTAATATATTTTCAAACCTATCGGTAACGCTTCTCCTGTAGACTTACATTTAAAACGATACCAATACCTAAATACAATGTCATCAAAGATGTCAGTCCATAACTTACGAATGGAAGCGTAAGTCCTGTATTTGGCATCAGTCCAGTTACTACGCAAATATTTACAAAACTCTGGTAGGAAACGATGGATGCGATTCCTACACATATTAATGTACCACTTAATGTATAAGCCTTTCTAGCTGTTTTTATACATTCATAGGAAATTAATAAAGTTAGAATAATAATAATCGCAGAACCGATAAAACCTAACTCTTCGCCAGCAACAGCAAAGATAAAGTCAGTCTGTGGCTCTGGAATATAATTACCGTTTTTTACAGACGCTGTACTATCGTTGTTTAGACCTTTTCCAAAGATTAGTCCGGAACCGATAGCCATAATGGAATTCGTCTGCTGAAAAGCTTTCTGAGGATATTCTTCCGGATGAAGCCAAGATAGAATTCGTTCAGCCTGGTAACCTGGTATCAGAGCATTTCCTGTATTATATACAAACAGTATGTATAGGAAAAAAGCTGGTATTGTAATTGAGAAGAACGGAATTACAATCTTTCTAGTGAGACCCGCACAACAAATCATAGTAAATAGAACCATGAAAGTTACGATAGTCGTCGATGTATCAGGTTCCTTTAGGATTAATAATAAAGGTATCGCACATAAGACTGCTGTTAATGCCAGCATTTTCTCGGTATTTAGTATGTTTTGATATTTCGATAAATACCAAGCCATAAACAATACCAGAAGAATCTTTGCAAGCTCAGAAGGCTGGAATGTAATACCAATTTGCAACCATCTACGGGCACCATGTGAACCATGTCCAAACTTAAGAACCATAGCAAGCATCGCAATAGTTCCTGCATAAATCAACCAGTGGAAATTTAAAATATATTCGAAATCCACCAGCGCCATGACAAACATAACGATGATACCTAAGACCAGACCGATTATCTGTTTCTTCTGAGAATCAGAGTTTGCACTACCGATTATCAGGATACCGATAATAGTCAAAGCCAGTACATATATTATCAATCTGAAATTTAAACTCTTAAATTGATAGTTTCTAAAGAGCATTATTTATGACCTCTTCTTTTGTTTACGTGCTTGTTTAAATCTATATTTCCAAAATCATTCATAATAAATCTGTCCTTTTCAAAGATGATAACAGATCCATTACTCTTTCCCTTGCCAAAGATTCCTCTCTTCTTATGAGGTATATCACATTCATGAGCTCCGATAGAAAGTTTTTCAGCTGTAATATCATGAGCAACGACAAAACACTGATTTCTATCAGGTGCTCCAGCGTTTACATAACCCTCCAACTCTCCAAAGATTACTACATTTCCAGCACAATTAATCTTTGTATATTCTGGAACATCTCCGAGAACCAGCAAACTGACATCTGAATTAATCTCAGGTTCTTCAATAGGGCCATAGATAATCTTGAAATTGTTATCTATAAAGGCTTCTTTGTCGCCCATCAGCATCTCAAGGTATTTTTTTCCTTTGTTCTTATCATCGATTCTGATTAGAGATACTTTTAAATCTGAGTTATATTCTACGGACTGTATTACAGCATTTAACTCTGTATCATCTAATACTCTTCCTTCAATCTGAAGAACGATTTCAGCTGAGCCAAAGAACCTTTTAGAAGATGCAAACTTGTGGCAAATCTCACGTAATACATCTTCTATAGGTGCTTTATTATCTAATTTTAAAATTATACCTAGTGCATTACTCTTAATAGTTACATATGAAGCCATTATATTAATCCCCGACTGCTGTTGAACTTTCGTGAGCCTGTAAAGTATTCGCTTTATCGATGGAAGCCTGATCGCCAAAGAAACATCCGACGATATCCTTACTTACAGCGACAGCATTTGCTGAACCATGTCCATGAGGAATTCTGATAGCAAATGCCATTTCCGGATTATCGCTAGGAGCATATCCGATAAACAGTGAATGAGAAGGTCTCTTCTTACTTTCCTGGGCAGTACCAGTCTTTCCGGCAACCTTAATAGAGAATCCCTTGTAAGTTGATGTATTCTCTACTACCTGTTCCATACCAGTCTGAATAGCATTCCACTGATCAGAAGAAACTATATTAATCTGGTTTGTAAGCTTAGGTGAGTAAGATTTTAATTTCTCTCCACTCTTGCTCTGTACGTGATCGAGTAATGTCAAATCGTAAACATTTCCGCGTGTAGAGATAGCACTTGCGTATCTACATAGACCGATAGTTGTCATGTTGTTATCTGACTGTCCGATTGCTGCCATAACAGGATACTGTGTAGCAAGCTGAGATGGATTTTCATCGATTTCCACGCCAGTCTTTCTATCCAAACCGAACATAGAAGCATATTTATTTAATCGCTTAATACCTAATGCGTCATTATAATTGTCTGTACCACCAGCCAGATTATAACCAACGTTATAGAAGAATACGTTACATGAATCTTTGATAGCGCTGGTTACATTTTCGCTTCCGTGTCCACCAGGATAAATCCAGCATTTAGGCTTATTACTGATCAAATCAAACTGTCCAGAACATGCGAATACTGTAGAAGTATTGATTACGCCTTCCTTTAAACCGGCTACAGATGTAGAAATCTTGTAAGTAGAACCAGGAGCGGTTCTCTGCTGTGTAGCATGGTTATAAAGCGGACTGGACTTTGATGAAATCAGATATGAATAATAATTAGTATCTACCTGATTTGCCAATCTATTGTTATCGTATCCTGGATATGAAACGCAGGCCAAAATCTCTCCAGTCTTTGGGTTCATGATTACACATGAAGCTGTTGAAGGATCAACTCCGAGCTGTCCAGGTGTGATTTCGATACTCTGAATCTTCTGCTGAAGGAAGTTAAAGGCGTTTACCTTACCAGAAACCAAACCGTTTCTCGTATTCTCATCAGCTTTTAATACACCCTGATCATAAAGCAAAGCACATACTTCATTTCCTGAAATTACATCATTTCTAATGGCATACTCATAAATGGCATTTACAAAGCTTGTATCAGATTTGATATTTGTGATGATGTATCTGATCAGTGTGTTATATAACTCCTCTGAATCAGCGTATTTAGTAGTTGAATTTAAAGATGAAACTTCAATCCAGTCCTTTTCAATACAATGACGCAGATATTCGTTCAAGCTTATAGAACCTGCAGCCCATTTCTTGTAAGTTTCATCACTCGTATCAATCTTGTTCTTTAAGAGAACATTATTATTCTTCAGGATGCTTAGAATCTTTGATTCGTAATCCTGGTATTCTTCTGTTTCAGAACTAAAGTTTGTACCGTCTTTAGCTTTTAGTTTTGATTCAATCTCTGAGTATACGTCCTTAGAATACTTCTCGTATTTCTTCTGTACTGACATCTCGAGATCTGTAGCACCATTCTTAGTGAAATGATTATAGTTTACGACCTTGTTCTGAATCAGATTTACATATACATCGTAAACAGGAATCTGAATTTCATCTGCAGTCAAATCAACGGTCTTTGAATTAACGAGATATGCTGAAATGATACCTGCAAGCTTTGATTCGAGCAGATTATAAGCTCTAACCTGTAAATCTTTATCGATAGACAGGTATACATCATTTCCAGAAACGGCATCCTTATGCTTTGTTTTCTTGATGACATTACCAGTACTGTCTACATAGATGGTGTCGCTTCCCTTTGTACCTGAAAGGTAATTATTCATTACCTTTTCAATACCGGATTTACCTACTACATCATTTGAATTTACATTCTTATTCTTCTTTTTAAGTTTGATGTATTCGTCATCTGAAATCTGACCTGTATAGCCGAGGATTGAAGCAAAGTACTGGCTGTCTACATACTTACGCTCAGATTTATCCTCGATAGCGATACCTGGAAGGTCTGTCTCATTTTCTTTGACGTAAGCTACTGTTTTGTCACTGACATTTGAAGCGATGACTGTAGAAATGTACTTCTGATAAGAGTTCAAGCCTAGAGCATAACGAACGACACAGATCTTATAACGCATATCCTCAGGATATTTCTTTGAGATGTTATACGCTTTCTCACTATACAAATAATTCATCATTTCCTGGGCAGAAACTGTAGAAAGATTCAATCCCAGCTTAGAATCAAAGGTAAGTTCCGAGATAGTCTTTTTTCCAAAGACATCCGCTCTAAAACGCTGCAGTTTAGTGCCGTCTATATTGTATTCATACTTACCGTTACTATTCATTACGACATTGAAGTTGTTAGTGAGCGTATCACCGTTTGCTTCAATATGAGTAATGACTTTGCTGATTACTTTATTTAATTCTTTGTTACGATCATCTTTTGAATAATCGGAGAATTTGTCTTCGATAGTTACAGAATTTGCGACTTCATTGTAAGCCAGGAGATTTCCGTTTCTATCATAGATATTGCCTCGTGTGGCTTCGATAGTATCTTTTTTCTCAACCAACAGGTTATAGTTATCCAGATACTTCTGGCCTCTGAAGACCTGAAGCACGAATAATCTAAGCAGAAGTATTGAGGAAAAAAGCACAAATACTCCTAAAACTATATTGAGACTAGAATTAAATAGTCTGTTTTTGATATAATCCCAAAATTCGCTCAAAATATATGCTCCACTTTTCTTTCGTCATGGTCCAGTCTTTCAAAGATTTTTGAAAAAATAAAATACAGAACGAAAGCTACCATTACAGTATACACAGCTTCTGGTATCATTACGTTCATTAAGAAATATCCAAAATGTGTACTTCCTCTAGGAACAAAGAAGAAGAAATACATGAATAGACCATAAAACAAGTCACTAATTCCAGTAAAAAGTATCGGCAGTTTTACATCGTCTCCGAAAAATATTTTTCGAAAGAATCCGTTTAAGAAACCGATTAACAGTAAGGCTAGAATATGTACTCCAAATAACAGTCCTGTAGTAAAGTCTAGTATCAGACCGCAGCAAAAGCCTGCAATCATACCTTCTCTACTATTTCTCATAAAGCCATAGAATACAGTCAATATGAGTAACAGATTTGGAACTATTCCACCTAATTCAAAATACGGAAAAAGGGCTGTCTGTAGGATATAGAGTATATATACTGCTATACCAAAGATCAGCACCTTCTTGAGTATGGACTTTCTATTTACCATCAGTCTGCAGTCTCCTTCTTTGTCTTGATAACGAGAACATTCTGAAGATGTTTAAAATCTACAGCAGGTGTAAGGTAACCTGAGTATGTAATTTCGTTATCATCCAATTTGATTTTGTCTACATAACCGATTAATAAACCAGGCAGGTATTTGTCACTGATATTACTAGTAACGATAGGTTCACCTGTTTTAATAGCATGATTCATATCTTCAAGCTTTGAAATATTGATACGATTCTTCTCTGTCATGGATTCCAAACCACCGGAAATGATACATGTATTTCCAGTATTTAGAGACATACCACTAACATTTGAGCTGTCATCAATAATAGCTCGAACTACAGAATAATGTTTTCCAGTTTTTACCACGATTCCAACTAAACCGCCATCAGCGATAACATTCATATCTACTTCAATACCGTCTTTAGTACCTTTATTGATAGTGAAGGTATTGAACCAGTTATCACTGCTTCTCGCTACTATGGTTGCAGCAGTTTTCTTATAATTAGAATATTTCTGATCCAGTTCGTAGAGTTTCTGTAAATCAGTGAGCTCTGATTTCTGAAGCTGAATCTGGTTTAACTGGTTAGAAAGAGTATTTACTTTTTCGTTAAGTGCAGCATTTTCTTTCTGCAATTCTTTGATAGTCTTACGTTCTTTTCTCTCAGATGAAATAGCGGAACCAACAGTTTCGATACCACTCTGCATTGGAACAAAGAAAGTGTTTGAAACTGTTCCGAGTACTCCACCTGAGAAATTAGTAACGTAACTAATCAGCAGGAACAAAATACTGATAGTAAATAATATTAAAAATAAAATATTACTTGGGATCTTAGGCCCTTTATTTTGTCTCATATTTTACTCAGTCCTTAGTCAAAGACTCTAGATTTTAATGTGTAACCAAATTTGCGATACTTCGCATCTGTGAGAATCTTTCCAAGTCCGAGAGCGACTGTATTCTCACCTTCTTCAAAGACATTCATCTTGATATTTGTAAGCTCGTTAAACAGAGTACTGATACCATGAAGTTTTGATGTACCACCTGTGAGGTAGATACCTGAATGTACGATGTCCTTTGCAAGTTCTGGTGGAACTTTTTCGAGAATCATCTTAATAGAGTTACAGATAGAATTCAAATCTTCCTTCATTCCTTCGTAAACCATGTCAGAATTAATTTCCATAGAAATAGGGAGACCTGCTACTACGTCTCTACCTACAACTTCCATAGTCTCTCCTCTATCAGGAAGTGTAGAGCCGATATTCTCTTTCAAATCTTTAGCTGTCTTCTGACCGATGAGCAAGTTGTACTTTCTCTTTAAGTGAGTAACGATATCTTCATCAAGTTTATTTCCGCCAAATGGAAGTAATGATGAAAGAACTAGTCCGCCCAATGAGATAACTGATATTTCTGTAGTATCTGCTCCGAGGTCTACAACCATAACACCAGTTGGTTCTGTAATATCTAGTCCCATACCTAATGCACAAGCCAATGGCTTCTCGCAAAGAGAAACTGATTTAACCTTTGCCTTTGTATTCTTTTTCTTAAAAATATCATTGAACGCCTTCTTCTCTACCTCTGTAATATCAGTAGGTACAGCGATAACGATATCTGCTCCTTTGAGATGAGCCTTTACTTCTTTCTCAAGAACTTCTTTTAAGATAGTCTGCATATTATCGAAGTCAGAAATAACTCCGTTATTAATTGGGAAAGATACGTTTAAAGATTCTGGTGCCTTTTCATACATTGAATAAGCATCATCTCCATAAGCATATACCTTGCCTTTGTCGTAAAGAGCAATAGTATTTTTAACATTAGTAACATCTTCTGATGCTTTGCTATAAATCTTTAGGTTTGTAGTACCTAGATCTATACCATATCCATTGGACATATCAATTTTCCTCCTAAGCTTTCAGAACGTTTCGTTCGAAAAAACTGTAATAAACATTGTCACCTATTATGATATGGTCCTTCACATCTATACCGAGCATCGCTCCGCATTCCTTTAAGCGTTTCGTCATATTGTAATCTGCAACGCTAGGTGAAGGATCACCACTAGGATGATTGTGTACTAAGACCAAAGAATAAGCATTGAAATTGAATCCGATTTTAAATACCAAAGCCGGATCTAACAGGACTTCATTCTTTGTACCTTTAGATATCTCTTCATAACCTAAAAGCTCATTCTTGCAATTGAAATAAACTGCGAGAATTTTTTCCGTAGGACAATACCTCATGATTTCCATGAAGTACATGGCCACAGAATAGCTGTTAGACAAAGATACCCTGTCTCTTCTCTCTTCCTGAATCAGTCGAACTGCAAGCTCTGAAATAGCTTTTAGCAGTATGGATCTAGCTCTGCCTATACCATCTAAACACATAATTTCCTGCAGACTCATAGTACGCAGGTTGCTTAGATTTCCCTTGTGATAAGCGAGCACAGACGAAGCAAGTTCGTAGGCATACTTATCTCCGGCGCCGTTCTTTAGCACTATAGACAAAAGTTCGGTATCGGTCAGATACTCGATGCCAAATTGCTCTGCCTTCTCACTAGGTGAAAGCATAGCTCGATTCAATGATTGAGAATTATAATAGTTCATAAACGCTCCTTTCGTATCAAAGGAGCCAACAAACAACAAATAATTTTAGCATAAAGAGTCTATATTAACAAGATTCGCATCTACAAGTTTCTGTAGAGATGAAAGAATACCCAGCTTTGCATGGTACCATGTCAAACCGCCCTGGAAATATACAGAGTAAGGTTCTCTAAGTGGACCATCACATGAAAGCTCAATTGAAGATCCCTGAATGAAAGCTCCAGCAGCCATGATAACCTGACTATCATATCCCGGCATATCCCATGGAACTGGTGTTACATAAGAATCAACTGGAGATGCAGACTGAATTCCTTCTGCAAATTTGCAAAGTTTCTCTGGGCTGTGAAGCTCGATGCACTGAATGATATCATGTCTGGATTCAGTAGCATTTGGAATACACTTGTATCCTAATCTTTCGTAGATATTTGCAGCAAAGATAGCACCTTTTAATGCAGCTGAAGTAACTGTCGGCGCCAGGAAAAAACCTTGCATGAAAGCTCTATTGTTGCCTAAAGAAGCTCCGACTTCCTTTCCGAGTCCAGGAGAAGTAAGTCTGTAAGCGGCGTTCTCTACACATTCTTTAGTACCTGCGATATAACCGCCGATAGGTGCAAGTCCGCCGCCTGGGTTCTTTATCAGAGATCCGACAACCATGTCTGCTCCAACCTGCGAAGGCTCGATTCGCTCTACAAATTCTCCATAACAGTTGTCTACCATTACGATTACTTCAGGCTTAATGCCTTTAATAAACTTAATAAGCTCGCCAATCTGTGTAACTGAGAATGTAGGACGTGAAGCATAGCCCTTTGATCTCTGAATAGTTACTAGTTTAGTTTTTTCGTTGATAGCCTTCTTAATATTTTCATAATCGAAAGTTCCATCTTCGAGCAAATCTACTTCTCTGTAAGAAATACCATATTCCTTAAGGGAACCTTTTGAAGGACGAATTCCGATTACTTCTTCGAGGGTATCGTAAGGACGACCTACTGGAGAAAGTAGCTCATCACCTGGACGTAAATTTGACATCAAAGCTAGTGCCAGCGCATGTGTTCCGCAAGTAATCTGTGGACGAACGAGAGCATCCTCTGTTCCAAAAGTCTTTGCATATACTAATTCAAGCTTTTCACGTCCGACATCATCATATCCATATCCTGAAGATGCATTAAAACATTCTGCATCTACTTTTGCTTCCTGCATAGCATGAATGACTTTAAGCTGATTATATTCAGTAGTCTCATCAATCTCTCTAAATCTCTCATCTAGATCTCTTAAGACCTTTTCTCCGAAAGAGCGAACTTTGTCGCTGATTCCGAAATCTTTGTACATAGAATTAATTTCCATTTTGAATCTCCGTTACATACTTGTTATATATATATTCAACGATTTCATCGTTGTCTTTAAAATCCTGACGGTCAACCCAGGTTACATTAGGTTCTCTTCTGAACCAGGTCAGCTGACGTTTTGCATAATGTCTGGAATCCTGTTTAATCTTTTCGATTGCAGTCTTCAGCTCATCTTCATTCTGTGGAAGCGGATTTAACTCATGATAGCCGATTCCTTTCATAGAAGTGTAATCTTTATTAAGTCCTAAACTTAACAGCCATTCTGCTTCAGAAAGCAGACCAGATTCTACCATCACATCTACTCTACGATTAATGCGATCATATAGGGCTGCTCTATCATCTGTCAAAACGACAAAGAGCTCATTAAAACGGCTTTCTTTTGCACTCTGCTCATTATTATGTTTTGAAATCGGCTCGCCCGTTTCATGATAATACTCGAGTGCTCTGGTGAGTCTGACATGATTATTAGGATGAATCTTCTCAGCTGATTCAGGATCGATACGTTTTAGTTCTTCGTATAATTTGTCAGCATTTCCAAGCTTTATCTCTTCTTCGAGATGAGCTCTATACTCACCGCTCTTTGCGCTTTCGTTAAAATCGATTCCATATAAAGCCGCCTGAATATAGAATCCAGTTCCTCCCACCATAATAGGCAGATGATTTCTAGACAAAATATCGCTGACTGCTTCATCGAACATCGTTTTGAAAGTAGAAACATCGAAATTCTCGCACGGTTCTAAGACATCTATCATGTGATGTCTAACGCCTTGCATTTCCGATTCAGTAACTTTAGCAGTTCCCACATCGAGGCCTTTATAAACCTGCATAGAATCAGCAGATATAATCTCTGCATTCAGTTTCTGTGCTAATTTAACTGAAATCGCAGTTTTGCCGACCGCAGTTGGGCCGGCAATAATAATCAGTGGTGGTTTTACCATTAAACTATCCTCTTGAACATCTTATCTAAATCCTCACGGGAAAAAGCAACCATCGTAGGTCTGCCATGAGGACAATGATATGGATTATCCAGCGTAAGCATCTCACGAAGCAGAGTTTCCATCTCGCGTTCTGTAATTCGCTGATTTCCCTTAATCGACGCTTTACAAGCCATCGTAGCGATTCTTTCTCGCACGATCTTTGCATCTGAAACATTTTTCCATTTACCAGCGTCTGACAGTATATCATAAAAAAGCTGTTTTTTATCAATAGAATCCATTTCGTATGGAACTTCTGTCAGTGCGAAATCCTTTCCTCCAAATGAAGAAATAGAAAATCCCAGTGCATTGAACTCGTCCATATACTTCTCTAAAGTCGCGATTTCCTCAGAGCTGAGCGAAATCATAATAGGTGGGCTGATAGTCTGTGAGTAAACTTCATTTGTCGCTACTTTCTTCATCAAGCGCTCGAAGTTTACTTTTTCATGCGCAGCATGCTGATCTACCAAATACATCTTTTTATCGTATTCGATAATCCAGTATGTATCAAAGACCTGCCCAACGATATGAATATCCTTTATAGCATCCGGAACGAGGAAAGAACGCTGCTCATATTTCGGTTCTTCCTTTGGCACAACTTTCATCTCAAGTTCTGCATCCTTAGGAATTACAGGAGTGAAATCTATGACATCTTCCTTTAATGAAATATGTTCACTTACATCGGAGTAAGTTTCCTCTAGTATTTCTTCTGCCTCTTCAGTCTTTGAAATATCAGTTTTAATTTCTTCCGGTAAAATGTCGTTATTCTGCTCTTCAAAAGGTTCGAATCCTCGAACTTCTTCCTTCGGAGCTTCAGGTTTGACGAGCGGAATGATATCTATATCTTCTCTTCTAATCAGTCTCTCGTGTACACCAACCGTAAGTTCAGTATAGATTTCGTCTTTGTTCTCAATACGTACCTCTTCCTTCTTTGGATGGAAGTTAACGTCGACTGCTCCAGGCGGGAAAGTTAGATTCAGAATAAAGAATGGATACTGATGCTGCATCAAATACCCTTTATATCCTTCCTCTACCGAACGAGAAAGCATCTTTCCGTGAACGAATCTACCATCTACAAAGAAAGACTCGAACTTACGATTTCCTCTATTGATAACAGCCTTTCCTATATATCCGGAAACTGACATATTCTTTGTCTCGAATTCTATAGGAAGCATGTTTTTTACAACTTCACGACCATAAATACGATAAATCGTATCTTTCAGACTGCCATTTCCTGGTGTGACCAGCTTTTCTTTGTTCTGATTAATGAATCTGAAAGAAATCGCCGGATTAGACAGAGCTAGATGTTCCATGAGTTCCTGAATCTTTAGGCCTTCTGTCTGAGGGCTGTTTAGGAATTTCTTTCTAACCGGTGTGTTATAGAACAAATCCTCAATGATGAAGGTTGTACCATTTGGCGCACCGATTTCTGTCATGGATTTCTCTTTGCCGCCTTCGATGACATAAGAGATTCCGACTGGATTATCCGCCGTCTTTGTAAGTAAGTTAACCTTTGAAATCGCAGCTATAGATGAAAGCGCTTCTCCTCTGAATCCCAGAGTTCTGACTGTAAGAATATCGTCCGCATCCTGAATCTTACTGGTTGAATGTCGTAAGAAAGCTTTCTGAATCTGATCACTGCGAATACCCATACCATCATCTGTGACACGGATATAAGAGATTCCTCCATCTTTGATCTCGACAGAAATAGCTTTAGAGCCAGCGTCAATTGCGTTCTCAACCAGCTCTTTTACAACTGAAGAAGGTCTCTCTATGACCTCTCCAGCAGCTATTTTGTCTATTGTCCCCTCGCTTAACAGATTGATTACATTGTTTACCATCTATTCTTGACCTTTTTTTGAATTGCATCTAACTGATTTAAAGCGTCTATAGGTGTCATTGAACTGATATCCAGTCCTCGTATTTCATCCAGAATATCTTTATCACTCAAAGTTGAGAAGAAAGACATCTGATTATCTATCTCACTAGAGTTATTGTTTGCATTTGTCTTTGAAGACTTCTTTGCAGCTTCACCCTTTGCTTCGATGTTCTCAGTAATCTGTGAGAGATCATTCTGGAGGATTTCTCCTAGGAGTTCTTCTGCTCTGTCGATTACTTCTTTAGGAAGTCCAGCGAGTTTTGCTACTTCGATACCGTAACTTCTGTCCGCCCCACCTTTTACAATCTTGCGTAAAAAGACGATGCCGTCCTCATTTTCCTTTACAGCTGAACAGTAGTTTTTAACTCCAGACAGCTTTCCTTCGAGTTCTGTAAGTTCATGATAATGAGTCGCAAACAGTGTCTTTGCACCGATTATCTTTGGATTGCTCACATATTCTACTACCGCCCATGCGATAGAAAGTCCATCAAAGGTTGAAGTTCCTCGTCCGATTTCATCGAGAATGAGTAGAGAATTCTTCGTGGCATTCTTTAAGATATTTGCCACTTCATTCATCTCAACCATGAATGTACTCTGTCCACTAGCCAGATCATCAGAAGCTCCGACTCGGGTAAAGATTCTATCACAAATACCGATATCTGCTGTCTCACAAGGTACAAAACAACCTATCTGAGCCATGAGAACGATTAAGGCAACCTGTCTCATATAAGTAGACTTACCAGCCATGTTTGGTCCGGTTATGATAGCGACACGATTATCTTTGTTATCGAGATATGTGTCATTGTCTACGAAGAGAGTATCCTTTAGCATTTTCTCAACTACAGGATGACGTCCTCTGTCTATCTTTATCTTTCCACGCTCATTAATCTTTGGTCGAACGAAACGACCTTTCTCAGCCGCTACAGCAAAAGAAATCATAGAATCGAGCATAGCGAGCGATTTCGCTGTCTTCTGAATACGGATAACTTCCTTAGCAATGGAATCCAGAATCTGGTTATAAATTTCATTCTCTAAATGAGTGAGCCTGTCTTCCGCTCCGAGGATTTTGTTCTCCATCTCTTTAAGTTCAGGAGTATAGAATCGCTCTGCGTTTGTTAATGTCTGTTTTCTAATAAAGTAATCAGGTACCTGATCCAGGAATGAATTTGTAACCTCGATATAGTAACCGAATACTTTGTTGTATTTTACTCGAAGCTTAGTGATACCTGTCTTCTCGCGTTCTTTAGCTTCTAAGTCTAGAAGCCACTGCTTTCCATCCGTCTCTGCACTTCTAAGTTCATCAACATCTGGATTAAATCCAACCTTTAGAATTCCTCCATCATGAACTGAAAC
>JAEEGL010013011.1_pt1 | contig 20729 bp, 9 predicted proteins | sample 9134231 | NCBI WGS metagenome assembly JAEEGL01 (sample SAMN16246548, study PRJNA631951) | gut metagenome | biome: gut microbiome; feature: rumen; material: fiber-attached | host: Bos | place: Iran: Karaj | collected 2018-10
AATCTGGTTTCGGATTCTCTTGTGCTGCAATTTCTGCTTCCATTGAAGCTTCGCTCATTCCTCCATTAGCTTGTATCGTTTCAATACTTTTATCAAGAATTTCTTCAACATTCTCATTTCGCCATTCATCAAAATTGTGATAATTTTCATTGAATACATAAAAATCACCACGTTCATTATCCCAGTGATTACTAGCAACAAAGCGGGAATAATCATCAAAATACATCATAGCCTGCTGAAATTCTTTGATAGTCTTTTCAGTATTTTCTTTTCGCCATTCAAAGAATTTTGATTCCATTAAAGTGAATGTACTTTGAAGCTGTTCTCCTTCTATGCCTCCAGTAAAGCTCTTTTCTCTGTTCAATGTTGCCTCAAAGCTTCTGATTAAAGAATCAAATTCTTCTGGTGTGTAATCAGTTATAAGCTTTCCATTCTGCAATTTATATGTATTTAAGTCTAAAAGTTGTGCCATTTTCTCAAATCTCCTTTAATTACCGTAGCGGAATATCCGCTACGGTGTATTCTTTAATACCCCATTCCAGAGGCTTTCTTAAGATGTGATAAATCCTGCTGAGGCTTCTTTTCAAGTTCTTCATCCTGAATAACTTTAAGAGTTCCCATTTTCATCTGAGCAAATAAAGAAGGATTTATTTTATGTTCCCAAGTTGTTTCAATATTTGGTTTTGCAAGCTTTAAGAAATCATTGAATAATGAGCTTCTGTCAGGAAGATTATTTTTTTCAACAATTGTTGAATCTGTAAGAACAGCGTCTGTGAATATATTTTGCAAAACAAGTTCTTTCATTCTTTCTTCCATAAGGAAACGGTCTGCTCCATTCAATTTGTTTGTAAGTGCTTCTGTTACAACCGGGAATATATTTACTGCACCAGCCTCAATTGCTGAGAACTGTAACTCATTACGAATAACCTGACTTTCTTTATTAAAGAAAGATTTATCATAATATTTTAAACCTGAAATATTGCAATCTGCATTTACAAAAAGTACAGGGACAAAATTATCATTCCAGTTATTTGTTTCATTTATTGATTTGGCAACATCTAATAACTGTCCAGTATAATGAATCTTAGTATCTGAGAATGCAAAATCTTTGTTTATAAGTTCATCTTCTACATCAAGCCTCTGCTCGTCTTTATGAACTTTCCAGCCCTGATGAGGTTTATAGATGTTAAAGTTATCATGGTCAAGAATGATGTGTCCGGCAAAACGCTGCAAGCCATCATTACGTAAACAAGACTTCTCTAAAGATTTTGTAGCCTCTCTATCATAATTACTTTCCTGTACGTTTCCGCTTGGATGATTATGAACGGCTACAATTAAACAGTCTGTTTCTTCTGCTCTTGTAAGAACGTTTTCCAAAGTTTTACCTTCTGAGTCAGAAACTTTACAAACATTAGGCATATATGAGCATACAGAAAGCTGGTCTTTAATTCTTCCGTTATGTCTGTCTACTAATACATAACGGAAAGTTTCAAACTGTTTATTTCTGTAAATATTCATAGCTGCATGAAGCTGTTTCCAGCCTGTAGGTGAAATACGAGTTCCGTTCGCAGTTTCTTTCATATCAATCATGGTTCCGACAATATCAAAAATACCATGCTGAGAAAAATCTTTGAAAGCTTTATACATTCCGCTTTCCTTGTCGTTTAAGACAGGAAGAACAATCTTATCTCGCTCTTGTTCAGCTTTACTAAGCTGATCAGGAGTGAGATAACTATCATCATTGTCGAAATTGAAGTAAAGCTGTTCCGGCGATTTTACGACAAGTTCATCTTTGTCGTTATCAGGTGATTTTACAAATAAATCATCGTCAGTAAAGCCAAAGAATAAATCACTTGGGTCAGTAGAAATTGTATTAGCTCCGACAATCTTCTTTGCATTTTCTGTAGCAGATTTAAGCTTTTCCATTTTTTCTGAATCGTTTAGTTCACTTGGAATAGCTTCAACAGCTTTCTTTATTTCTTCCTGTTTATCAGAAGCTTCTTCGCCAAACACTTCAAAACCGTATTCATCGGTAACTTTTGAAGCTTTATCTTCCACTACTCTACCCTGCTGATTATTATTCTCAACAACTTCCTGTACAGGCTTTTCTTCAAGAGATTCAATTTCACCATTGAGCCATTTTTCATATTTTTCATATCCGGCAGCTTTGTACAAATCGTGTTCTTCCTGAGTAATATCACCAGCTTTGAGCATTTCTGCAAGCATCTTGTTATGGCGGTCTGTTTTAATTTCAAATTCAACTTCTTTCATAGGTCGGAGATTATTAAGAATATCAGCTTCAAGAATTTCACGCTGCTTTGTAACTGGATATTCCATAATCTTCTGCTCCATACGCTCTACAACAAGCTTCTGCAAGATTTCAGGAAGCGATTTTTCGATATTATGAATCTTTTCTTCACAAGCTTTTTTCTGTTCATTAAGGTTATGAATATAAGCGGCTTCATCTTCTTCTGTTTTAAGATTCCAAGAATAAAGTTTATTCTGTATATTATTCTTTTGATACTGCTGTTTTTCCAAATCCTTTTTGTAGTTTTTCAGCGTTAATTTAATCCATTCAGGAACTTCAAGGTTTCTGTCTTTATAGTCCTGAATCTGTTTTTCATAACGCTGTACATCTTCTTCAGTAGTACCAAAATCAAGAGTAAGCTGCTTACGTTTTTCAATAATTTCATCGAAATCTTTAATCTTGAGATTTAATTTAGAAAGCTCTGCTTTTACATCTTTTGTTTCTTCCTCAAGAATAAGCTTTGCTTTTTTATTAGGGTCTTTAATAAGGTCAAGCTTCAAATCTTCCGGATTTATATCTTCTACATTCAAAGAATCACCTTTATAGCTCCAAAGCTCGTCAATGCGGCTTATCTTTTCATCATGCTTCTGATATAAGACAGAATCAATGCTATCATTCATTACAGGATATACAATATGTACGTGTCCCTGCATATTATTCTGTCGCCAGATACGACCTTCAGCCTGAATAGTTTCACTTGGATTCCAGCCAAGTGAACAGTTATACATAACGAATGAATTGCCATTGAGGTCTATACCTTCAGCTGTATTACGACCACCAATGATAATTTTAAGTTTATCTTTTACATCGTTAAACTTACCTGTAATTTTCTCTTTCTTTTCAGGAGTGTTATTTATTTCACCATTGATAATTTCAACAGCTTCTTTTGGAATACCATGCTGTACAAGGTAATCTTTAATAATACCATGAGAATCTTTTCCAAGAGGAACGTACATAAACTGTCCTTTTTCGGGATTGTCTTTGTACATATCAATAATAGCGTCGCAAACAAATTTTAGCTTTGGAGATGTTTCAACAAGCTGGCTGAGAGGCGGAAGCTCAAGTCCTTCGTACATTTCAGGATTTGCAAGTGCCGGAGCAACACAGGAAAGTCGCATATTGTTCATGGCAACAATAACGGCAGCAGAATTTCCTTCTTTAACTTCAGCCATTCTTGCTTCATCCATTTCACGCATTTCAAGCTGTAATTCGCTCATATCAAGAGGTTTTACGTGAGTAAACTTGTGAGGGCGGATAATAAGAGCTTCTTCACCATCTACTTTGTCAATAAACTCTGTGAGAATACTCTGTAAAGCTGGAAGTTCCTTCCAGTTTTTCATTACCTGTTTTGTATCAATTTCACCTTTTGAAGTAACTCCAAGCTCCTGCTTTGTCTGAGCAAACTGGTCAAAGAAGCTTCTGAGGCTCTTTATTCCGGCTCTGTGTAAACGTTCTCGACCAATATAAGAAAGCATAGAATAAACTTCTGTAGGGCTGTTTGTGAACGGTGTTGCTGTAAGCATGAATACATTACGGTTATCGTTATGCTGCTGTACAAGCTGTGTCATACCGTACATTTTCAAAGCACGTGCAGAAGGTTTTCCGCTTGGAATTCCGGCATATTCATTTGACTGTCCTTTTTTCTTTGGTCGTGGAACTACCCAGAGATTTTTGAAGTTATGAGCTTCGTCTACAGTAAGATTATCAAAGCCACATTCTTCAAAAAAGTAGTATGATTCATCTTTTACATGACTTGCAGAACCGATAATACCTTTAATCTTATCTGAACTTTCAGCGTTTTCTCTGTCGCTTCCATCCATGTCAGCACTAAGAAGATTTGCAAAATCCTGATAAAGCTCATTTTCACAAGATTCATCAGTAAATGTAATGTTCTTCAAAGCTTCGTATGTACAAAGCGAAATAGAGTTTTCAGGAATATTAAGTTTATGAGGATTTTCAGGGTCGATATATTTTCCAACTGATTCCTTATTGAAGTTATAAAGGTCATTAACCTTTACATTCGGGAAAAGCTGTTTTATATCAGTATACCACTTTGAATAAACCTGATTTGGAACAATAATTAAAGGTCGTTTACTTCTTTCTGTTTGAATCTGGTTAACAGTAGCTACAATTCCGGCAGCGGTCTTACCTACTCCAACGTCATAAGCAAGAAGTCCATTACCTTTATTGCAGAGGAAAGAAATACCTTTTATCTGCTGATTATAAAGCTTGAATTTTGAATCGCCTTTATATGCACTCATTCCATCTACGAAAAGCGGCAGCTTTGAGTAATCAGGAATGATGTATGAATTAAAGCGGCGGTTATATTCTTCTTCGAGCTGCTTTATTGTTTCAAGTTCAAGTCCTTCGTGAAGATAGCGGTCAAAAAGCTTATTTGCAACGTCTGCACGAGCCTGGCGTTTAAGGTCTGCTTCCTTCTTGCGTTCTGCTTTTTCTGCTTTCTTTTCTTCTTCTGTCATTTTATAAGTATGCCAGCCACGAACAGCGTCAGCTTTTACAGGCTTTCCGTCAATGTAGTCTATAATATCGTAAAAGCTTAATTCTTCACCAAGTTCTTCTCTTGAAATATTTGCAGTCGCAAAATCAATTTCATTTCGATAACGACGTGAAGCAAGTGTATGCCCCTGCGCCCAAAGAATGAAAGATTCCTGTAAGTTCAGATTTACAAAGTTTCCATCTCCGTCATACTGTGGAATTATAAATTCTTCTGCAAGAGTAGATTTTAAACCAAAGTGAATATGTTCCATATTCAGCTTGTTCTTTTTAGAAGCTTCAAGAAGTTCTATGTTCTTATTGTACATTTCAACAAGAACAGGATTATCTTCTGCTTCTGAAAGGAACTTTTTCTGTTCTTCGATTTTTGCATAAATATCGCCAGTCGTAAAAAGAACTTTGTGTGTCCATTCAGGCTCGCCGCTGCTGAGCTTTTTACAGATGTAATTACCACTCTGCTCCATATACTGTAAATCATCAGCATTGAGTTTTGAAAGGTCAATGTTACCCTGCCAGTCTGTAGCTGCCCAGATTGGGAATTCACGTTCATCAAAATCACGACCATAAAGGCGAGAGAATTCCTGTGCTGACATCACTTCGCCTTTTGATTTTGCAATATTCCATTTTTCTTTTTTGGCTCTTGGTGATTTTACTTTTGGAGCTTGTTCTTTGTTATCTGTCTGGGTCAACGAATGTTGATCCTGAACAGATTCTTTAACTGGTTTATCAAGGTAAATATCAAGTAAACGCTGACGTTTTATTTCATTACAAATATCTTTCCATGAAACCATTTTATCAAACTTTGTTACTTCTTCAGTTTCAGGATTTGTAATGTATGCTTCAACTTTGATTCCTTTTGAATCGTTTTTGCAATCCATGCTGAATACGCCTTGATATGAACCAACCCAACCATATTCATTTATAAGGAATTTTATACGTTCTTGGTCTTTGGAATTCTTTTCAAAGAATTCATTGATACGTTCTTTACCACCTTGTGTTATAGTTCCCCTAGAAACAAGATATTCAAGAACATCCTGCTCTGAATGTAAGTCATACATTTTATAGTAGTTACTTTTTTGTGCAGCATTTGTTTGTTTTGCAAACCAAAGCTCTGTAAGATGTCGTTTCTCTGAATCATCAACATCATCAAAAGTTGGGAATGTTTTACCAATTTTTTCTTCAAAAACTTTTCTTGCAGCAATTTTTACAGGTTCTTCTCTTTCGGTAGTCCAAAGAATAAAACTACCAAGTTTATGGAAGTCCATTGTTTTTATTGCTTCAGAAAATTTTAATGTTTCTTCACGAACTTTGTTAGGGTCATCTGGATAAATTTCTTCTAAGGCTGGTGTAATTACTGCATGGTATGCTGCCAAAACATCATACTTTGAAGAATACTCCATTTTTTGTTTTTCACCATTCTGCCACAATTTAATAATGCTTTTAATTTCTGAATCAACAGTTTCGTTACCTTCTTCAATGGCAGGAAGATAATATCCTGTAACTTCTTCAAAAATCTCTTTTACAAGCTGTCTTTCTTTATAGGAGATATTATGATTTGTAGATGATAAATGGTGTCTAAGAGTAACTGTATTACCAAGATTATTTTTATGTATAAATCCTTCTGCTAATTCATGAGAAATAGTATGTGCATATCCTTCTTTATCACTAAAAACTGGTGGAATATCAGTTTCGATATATTTCTTGTAAATCTTTTCTTCAAGTTCTTTTATAGCTTTCAGACTTTCTTCGATTTCATTCTCTTTTGATTCAACCGACGGCTGTCGGTCGGCAGGAGAAAGTTCTTCGGAAATGTTCTGTTCAGCCTTTGGCAGCATTGAATCAATTTTGTTTAATTCATCCTGTACAGTAAGTCCTTCGTGAACTGTAACGTATTCTTCTTCTTTTCCAAAACGATTTGTCCGTGTCTTTACTTCACCAAGAATCTTTTCAGGATGTTGTTTGAACCAATTTCCATTAGAAAGTTCATCAAGAGCAACACCTTCTGCCATTCCCTCAGAAATATCTTCTTCATATTTTAGACTTTTCTTAATTTTGTCTAAATTTTGCATAATAATAATATCTGTACCAACTTCGGTTGTAGGGAATGTCTTTTCAGGCAATCTGTAAGCATCAATCAAATGACCTTTTGAAGAAATTATTTCTTTCTGTTTATCACTTGCAGTATTTAAAAATCCACTTGGAACCACAAAAGCCATTATAGAGTTTTCATCTTTAAGAGCGTCCAAGCCTTTTGAAATAAAGTATTCTTCGTAGCGGTCAAATTCTTTACCTTCACCAAGACCTTTGTATTTATCGTTATATTTGCCATAAGGTGGGTTTCCGATTACAACATCATATTTAGGCTGCTGATAAGAAGAAAGCCTTACACGTTCACCTTCATCAAAGAACTGCTTCTGATAAGCTCCTTGAATAACATTTGCTTCAGGATGAAGAATCTTGTTAATTCTGGCAGAAGTTTCATCAAGCTCGTGCATTGTAAAGATATTGTTAGGTCTGTTGTTTGCAAACTTGCCCACGCCTGCGGAAGGTTCAAGAACTGTTTTTGCATTTGGAGCATAAGCGTCTACTATCTGCCATACCTTGTTTACAAGATTATTCGGTGTGTAGAACTCATTGAGGATTCCGGCATTTGTGCGGTCAACTTCGTTAAGTCCGCCTGCCCCTTCGTACTGGGCAAGGATTGCCTTGTCGGTTTCCGTAATTTCTGAATCCGGCTTTTTAAGAATTTCTCTGCATTGTTCACGGATTGCTTTAATATCCTTCTTTGATGTAAGCTGTTCATATCCAATATTTGGTCGAGCATCAATACTTTCAAGTTCTTTCTGATTAAGTAAATAAGAATCATTACTAATTTCAAGTCTTACTCTAATTTCATCTCTTGTTTCAAATGCTCCTCTAAAAGTTGAATTACGTAAAGTAGACATAAGTTGCTGAGTAATTTTTGTAGATTCATTAAAACGAGAAACAATTTTATCTTCGGTTTCAATAACATAATCCAGCTTGCGTTCATCATTTGGATTACTTGCAGCCCATTCATAAAAACTCTTACCTACAAAAGACAAATCTTGTTCCTGAGTATTTCTTGAATTATTGTCTTTGTCAAACAAAGGTTTTAAATCCTGATTTCTGAAAGCCAAATCGTGAACTGCAGCTCTATCATCAAGGTTTAAATCATGTTTATGATAAAGATAATCCGGATGTAGTTCATAACCATAATCAGAGGCAATCTTTTCAAGGGTTTTCTTTGTTCCAGAAACAACCTGACAAATACCATCTGATTCAAAATCGAATGTTCCTTCGTATTCAGCTTCATAATAGTTTAATTCTTTTGAATCCTTAAAAAAGCCCTCAGGGAACATATAAGAATAATTATCTTCTTCGTTCATTTTTTGCCAGATTGTATTCCAATCTTCCGTAGGCTTTAAGGCTCTTTCTGTAAGGTCATTATCAAGAGAAGATGGCAATACAGTTTTTATAAAGTATTCTTTAAATTCTTCATAAGACATTTTTGTAAATGTTTCTGAATCAATATCTAAGCCTGTGGCTGTATCATACTTTACTCCGTCTGCATCTTCACCATATCTTGAATATAATTCTGGATAATAGATATTAGTAAACAACTCCATTCTATCACCCATATCCTGTGGAACAAGTTCAAAACAGAGCTGACCAACATTGATTGCACCGTACATTTCACCATCATGATTATTTATCATATCGGTTTTTGTTTTATTAAAAGCTTCTTCTGTAAATTCTGACCAGTCAATATTAGCTGAGAGTTTTTTCACAATTGAGTTTTCAATCTGCAAGAACTCATTCATCTTCTTAGTGATTTTTAAGCCACCATCAACATAAGATTTGAAATCCCAGTCATTAAGATTTCTATTATCAAGTTTGCCCACAACACCAGCAAAATAGTCAAAATCAAAATATTTTTCATTATCATAAATAATGATTCTTTTTGGTGTTGATGCAAGATTAAAACCAGCTGCTTTTATGTTTTCGATTACAGTATTTGCTTCTGAAAGTGAATCTAATCTTGCCATATCTTTTACAGAATTGGCTAAATCACCGTAAGGTCGAATTGAAGATTCTCTACCTGTTTCTTTATTGGTTACTATAACAACTGGATGAGTTTCATTGTAAGAAAACAATTCACTGTCTTGTGGTATATCTTTACGTTGTGCTTCTTCTTTGTAATTTTGAATAGCTTCTTTTTCATTTTCTTCATTTCTTTTTTGATTTTCTTTTTTCCAAAGAATCATCTTTGTTACTTCTTCATCTGAAATGTTTTCAAGACGTTGAACGTATTCTATTGCTTCCGCTTCAGAACGTTCATCATAATTCATTCCACCTTCCTGATTGTCAGGATTGTTTAATTCTTCTTTGAGCTGATTGATTTTATTCTGAATCAAAGCTCTTTCTGCTGCAATTTCTTCTTCTGATACAGTTTTGACAGGGTTTACTTCTTCAAGAGCTTTTATCCAGCCTGTATATTTTTTTACATCATATTCAAACTGTTTTTTGTTGTGTTCATAAGATTTACGGAATTCATCAACAGTCTGCGGAGTATCAAATCCAGTAGTATTTCTTGCATAGAAATCTTCCCAAGATTCCTTGCTCTTTTCCTGTGCATACACAAGACTTTCTTTGTATTTTGAAAGATTAAGGCTGATTTCATCAGGTGTAAGTCCTTTTGAAATTTCCTGCATAATCTTATATTCTGTTTCGATTTCATTTTCTTCAAGAGAATCAATTTCATGGGTTTTTATACGATTTTCAATAACGTTCTCAAGAATAGCAATGAGTTCCTGTTTTAATTCATCTGGAACTGATAATTCAATGAAATCAGAATAGAAATTTTCTTTTGGAGTAACAGCAGCTTTAAGCTGTTTAGAATCTGTATAAATAACAAATCCTGTTCTGAAATCTTTATAATTAGGATGTGATTTAATATTATCTAAATCAGGTATTCCAAGACTTTCAAGTTCTTCAATACTTAGGTAATAATCAAGTCTGAATTTTGTTTCATCATCATCAAGATATTTGAAAGAATCAGGAATATTTAATTTATTAAGAGTATTTTCTTTTGAAATAATTTCAGAAGAATTATCAGCTTCAACTTTTATTTCCTGACCTTCTTCATAGTTTGAAGTTATGGTAATATCATTATCTCGATAATAGCGGCAGATTTCTGTTGCCTTTCTCATAGATTCAGCATCTACAGTCCAATCAGTAATACCCATATCAAGAATAAGTCCGCTATTACCATTTCGGTTAGCGATAGTAGAAACTACATACTGTCCAGTAGTAATTTGCTTATACTTTCTGTCAATAAAACGAACTGTATTTTCTTTATAGCCATGATTTACAAAATCAATAGCAAAACGTTCAGAAATAATAATAGGTTTTGTAAAATCATATTCTTTCTTTTCAGACAATTCATTTTCTTTCTCAAAAAGAAAAACAGGTTTTTGAACACCCAAAATGTATTTATCTGTCATTTCATAAAGTTCTTTATATGCAGCAATTACATTCTTTGCGTGTTCATCATATTCTTTGAGGTCTTTTACAAAGTTATCACCCATATAGAATGAGGGATGTCCGTTTACTTCTGTAAAGATTCCAGCACCCTGACCTTCTTTATCATCGAAAACAAAATCTCCGGGAATATTGATACCAATATAAGGACTTAAACCTTTATCCTTAAGCTCTGCATATTTTAATGCGGCTTTTTCTGCTGTAAGTCCTGTAATAGGTTCAATTTCAGCTCCAATACCCAAATCAAGATTTGCTGAATCATTGATAAAGAAGTCGTAAGGTTTGTTTGCTGCCTTTCTTCGTTCTTCAAGCTTTAAGGTGTCATATACTTCATCAATATATTCACCCATAATTTCTTTTTTTGTTTTATCGCTGTCTAAGAGATTTCTGACAAAATCTGATTTATCATTGTCATATTCTTTTATAAGGATTTCTGTTAATTTATCATAATAAGCATTTGCAAAATCCTGTCGATTATTAACCAATGCACTCTGCTTGAGTTCTTCATCATTCTTAAGAACATCTTTAAGGAATAAAATTTTATTTTCTTTTTCCTGTTCAGCTTTTCTTTTTAATTCTACAATTTCTTCAAATCCCTGAACGTCTGTCCAGATAGTCCAGTTCTTTGAGAGGTAATGTTCTTTTTCTTCTTTTGTAGCCTCATATTCAGATTTTGACATACCATCAGGGTCAAAACTATTAATGTGGTATCGCATTTCAAGAATGGTATCAATAGCTTCTGAAATATTCTTTGGAGAATCAGGAGTGATACCAACATCATCACTGAGAACATTATAATCATTATCATAAAATACATAATGCCAGTCATTATCTTCAAAAGCAATTGTAAAATACTCCTGAGAATAAGGGTTATAATAATAGCGTTTCTGCTGACCAAGTGATTCAGAAATTGCTTCTACGTCATTTCCAGTTTCTTTTGCAATATCAAAAGGAGTTTTTTCTTCCGGCTGTTCTGCATACTTTGCATACTGTGGGAACATATCAGGCTGTTCTTTATAAAGCCAGCGTTCAACGGTCATACCCTTTTCTACATGATAATCAATTTCCATCATGCGAATGTTTTTGATTTCATTAAGGTCAAGATAACCAAACTCTGCCATTTCATAATCGCCATTAAGACACTGGAAGCCGAAAGCTTCACCATCTTCACCGATTTCAGTAACAAGAGTTTCTGTTCCTGTAGGATGAAAATAACGGAGTACAATAGTATGCTGCTCTGCTCCATCTGTTTCATAAAGCTTTGGAGCGTTCTGAACAACTTCGGCAATATCTTTGATTTTCTGCTTGAAAAAGTTTCCTTCTTCACCCTGTGCAAAACGGAGAGTAGTAACATACTGAGAAGTTGGAAGTACAGATTTTGCAAGAGCCAATTCTTCAGAACTTACTTCAACTTCCACATTATCTTCTTTAGCTTGTGATTCAGAAAAATCTCTTTCAGCTTCAGGTTCTTCTTCACGAGCTACAGCATCCATAATCTCACCGAGCTTGTTCATAACTTCAGAATTATTTATAATTGTTGTATCAGGAATTTCTTCTTGTTCAATAATCTCCTGTTCTTCTTCTTCGGTGAGAGTATTTTCTTTTTCCCATTCTGCTTCTTCATCAATCTGCTGCTGTTCAAGCTCATAATCGATAACACTTTCATCAACTTTGCTCAAAAGTTCAGACTCAAGATTTGCAATTTTAGCTTTATCTTTTGCTCTTTCTTCCTGAAGTTCTTTTACTAAGTTTTCAAGGTAAGTAATACGTTCATCAACAGAAGGCTTTTCTTCAGAATGTTCCAGAATTGAAGAAAAGCCGTGAGCCTCTCTCCATTCAGCTTTACGCTGTTCATGTTCAAAAAGCTCTTGACCAAAAGATTTTTGTTCCTGTGCAGCAGGATCAAAAAACTTTTGACGGAAAGTTTCAACGAAAGTTTCATTTGCTTGTTTTGCAGCACTTGTATGCGGATACCAGCAGTTTTTGTTACTGCTCCAGTAATATCCATTCTGCTTAAGATATGTTCTCATTTCTTCAGTAGGATTACCGTCAATTGTTCGTAAGTTATAATATCCGTATGATGATTTAAATACTTCAAGTTTCATATTGTTCTCCTTAGTAACTCATTGATGATGATTTCTTATGATTACGATTACGCAAATTATTGATTTCTTTATTCAAATCTTCTTTTTCTTGAACAAGCTTTTCATTTTGTTTCAAAGTTTCAATAAGTTTATTCTGTAAAGTTCCGATGTAATTTTGTGCATTTGAAATTACTACAAAATCAGAATTGCTTCTGTCGTTAATATCTTCTTCAAAAGATTTTTTGAAATCAGGAAGATTATTCTTTTCAAGAACTGATTCTTCTTCAGAAAGCGGTTCATTATGAGAAACTTCTTCAATATTTTCTTCTGTAGAAATTGTAGCTTCCTTTTGTTCAGCAGGACTTGTATAAGGTTGTGTGTAGGTCTTGCTATTTGCAAGATCGACAACAAGCTCTGTCATTCCGCTGTTTTCAATTTCTTCTGTTTTTGTTTCTACAGGCTCATTTTTTGGTTGATGTATAAACAACTGAGGCTTTTCAAAAAGTGGAGCGTTTAACTCAACAGATTCTTTCAAATCATCAAGAGAAATTTCTAAACGATTATCCATATTGGCAATTGTGAGAGCAACCTTCAGAGAATTAGCTATATCACGAGGAGAGAAATTTAATCTCTGCGTCATAGAATCAAGGTAAGATTTACTTTCATCATTAAGGACACACTTGTCTAAAATTTCCTGAGGTGTAAGACTGGAATTATAATTAGGATTTTCACGCTGAATTCTAAACGCATTTTCAATATGCTTTTTCATTTCGGCAACTGTAATTTTACGTGTGTCGTTTTCATTTTTTTCAACGTGTTGTTTGATTTCAATTCTGCTTAATAATGGAGCGCTGAATTTCTTCCAATACTGGTCGATACTCTTGGCAGAACATAAACATATTTTGTCATGACTTCCGTAGTTGCCACAAGGGCAAGGATTAGAAGCCATAACAAGCTGGAAATTTGCAGGGTATGTTGTTGTTCTTCCTGCTCTTGAAAGTGATATTGATTTCTGTTCAAGAGGAACTCTCATCATCTGCAAAACAGAACTTCTAAACTCAGCAGCTTCATCAAGGAATAAAATACCGTTGTGAGCAAGGCTTATTTCGCCCGGTCTGCAAGACGGGCCGCCTCCACATATTCCTTCAATACTTGCGGTTTGATGTGGAATACGGAAAGGAACAGATTTAATCATAGGGTCATTGGGTTTTGTAAGACCTGCAATAGACCATATTCTTGTTGTTGATTGACTTTCTTCTGAAGTAAGCTTCGGAGTAAGGGCTGGAAACAAAGCCTGTGTAAGCATAGTTTTACCGCATCCCGGCTGTCCTTCCAAAAGTATGTTGTGTTTTCCGGCAATAGCAATTTCGATAGCACGAGCTGCGTCATAATAACCGTCAAGCTGCATATCAGCAATTTTCTTGCCAGTAAAATAACTCTGCTCTGTATTGAGAGCTTCTTCATCAAATTCAACTTTCTTTGACGAAGATTCAATTTCTGCCATTTTGAATAAACCATATTCTTTTGAAATAAGTTTTTCATGAACTTCACTCAAAGAAGATACACCAAGAACCTGTGCGCCGGGTACTGAAAGAGCTTCCTTCATATTTGCTTCTGGAACAATAAATTTAAAGATACCAGATTCCATTGCAGTTTCTACAGCTGCACGAACACCTTTTACAGGTCGAACCTGTCCGCTTAATTCAAGTTCACCCATTACAAGAACGTCTGCCCCAAAGTCATAGTTGTGCTGTGCATTAAGAACAGAAAGAGCCATTGGTAAATCAAAGCCAGCACCTTCTTTTTTCAAATCAGCAGGACTTAAAGACATCAATACTCTTTCAGGTGGAAAATCAAGATTTGAATTTCTGATAGCTGCCTGCATACGTTCTCTTGCTTCTTTTACAGCACCGTCTGCAAGACCTACAATATCTACAGCTGGAATTCCCCTTCTTAAATCTGTTTCAACAGATACAATACTTCCTTCATACCCGAATGAAGAAAAGCTGAAAATTCTGTTTGATGTTGTGTTGTTTTCCATAATTTTATCTCCTTGTGTTCTATAACCCGTTTAGTAAGATTGCCCGCCGCTTCTGTGATAAGCTCGGTTTCTATTTGATTCTGCAACTTTAAGTTCTTCCAATTTTTTGGCTTCCTCTAAGTTGTAGCCTTTTGCAACTGAAATACGCTGGAACTCTGTTCCAGCGTTAAGAGCTGTGCAGAGCATATAACCAGCTTTATACGGATTCATTCCGGCTTTATCTGATTTCTCAATAAACTCTCTAGCTTTGTCATAACATTGTTTTTTCTGTGGTAAAGTTTTTAAGTATGCCTGTTCCGGCTTTCCGATAGAGTTTGCAAGATTATGAAGATAATGGCAGTTTGTGATTACAGAAATATTTATTCCATTCTGATTACTTGCAGCCAAAACTTTTTCTTTTACGTTAGTAAAAGTCTGATTCAATCCACACTGATTCTGCCTGACGTTACTCTGAAATGCTTTGTAATTTTCGCTTGTGTATTTATTATCAACAGCGTTTGCTCGTTCGTAGTATTTAAGTATTTTCTCTTTTGAACGGTCTGTAAGAGAATCTATGTTGTAAAGATACTGTTCCTTTCTTCCGCTTCCACCATCAGAGATATACAAGTCCTGTTCATTAAGATGTGTAGAGCCAAAATATTTAGTAAGGCATAAAACAGGAACAGTACCTTTCTTGTAATAAAGGTCACCGACTTCTTTCTGAATCTTGTTCAATTCATCGCCATAAATCCAGAGATTAGAATTATATCCCTGCTGACTTGCAATCTGTTCAAGAGCAATAGCATTTTCATTATTAATAATTTTGCCAGTTGAAAGCTCACGAGGAATTTTATTCAGGTCATTATTGAAAAAAGGCAAAGAGTTGTTTTCTGTATTTGTCTTAAAAGCTTCAAAAACCTGATTGTAAAAAAACTGTTCTGCTGAAAGTCCACCGTTAGAAAAGCCGCTGAAGTTTGAAAAGAAGTCTGTCATACACTGCTCCTTTTATGAATAACTGCTTGGCTTATTGCTGTGATTGTGATTCTGAAGCTGCTGACGAAGTTTGTCGACTTCTTCTGCTAGAGAATTGAAATCTTTAACAAGAGAATTATAGTCTTTTATAAGTTGATTATTTTGACGAACGGCATTTTTAAAACCTTCAACTAAACCGTTCTTACATTCAATTACTTTTCCATCTACTTCAATTTTTGTCGGCTCTGAAATAGATTGTTTATCATCTTCTGTTATGACTTGCTGAGAAACAGGTTCTATTCCTAATTCTTCTGCAAGAGCTTTCGAATGTTCTTCAAAATCTTTTGTTTCCTGAACTTTTTTTTCAGCAGCAATTTGTTGTTTTTGCAAATATTCATTAGTAAGCTCTGTTGTAATATTCAGGATAACATCTGCATTTGCAGCTAAGAAAAATTTAAAATCAATATTATTAGTAGAAATAGAATCATGACCACCAGATGAATAAGCTAAATGATTGTCATTTTTGTCATTTTTAAAGATACCTTTTGAAGCATGATAATATTCGCCATTTAAAACACAAATTTTTATACCATTTTCACCAACGTCTAATCTAATGGTATCAAATGAATATTCACCGCCGCCCCAACTTCTACCTTTTATTAGTTCTGATTTTTTAAAAGCTGTTTTCGGCAGTTCTTTGCTTAATTGATATTTACAATTCGATTGTTTCCAAACAGAGTTTACATCATCAATTAACTTGATGATATTTTCGTCTAAGGCTTTTTCAATTTTTTTTGTTTCTTCAGAAATTTCCATATAAAAATACTCCTTTAAAAAAAAGAGTTATCCGCCCACCCTTTTAAGCGGATAACTCGGAAAGATTAGAAGCTCATTGACTGAGAGCGTTCCTGTTTGCGCTCCTGCTTCTTGACCTGATGCTGTGGCTTTGTTTCAATACCAAGCTCTTTTTCACGGTTCTTTACAATTGCAGAAGATTTTTTTTCTACTTCGAAAAGCAAATTAGAAAGCGTTGGAATCTGAGGATTCTTTTCAGCATTTGTTCTCTTAAGTTCGTTCTCAGCAACTGCGAGAATGTTTGTTTTGAACTGTTCTGCAATCTCTGGAGTAACTTCAACCTTTGCACCGCTTTTGCAAGCTGCAACGTAAGTACCAAGATATTCAGAAACTTCCGGCGAAGCGATTACAAGAGTTTCTTTTGAAAGGTTCTGTGCCTGCTTGAAATTCTTGCTTGCGTGTTCAGCAAATGCAGCGGGATTCTCAAGCTGTTCGCCAAAGAAATAAGCAGAATGATGATATTCTCCATCGCTTCCCTTGAAGTTGTAGAAAACACCTTTTTCATTTTCTTTGACAGAGTTGCCAATCTTGTTCATTGTTGAGAAAGTTCCAACGGCATTTGATTCATAACCTTTTTCAACTTTTGTAAGGATTACAGGAATTAAATCCTTAGCTTCCAATGCGTGTCCTGTGTTTACATTGAAAATAAGTGAAGGATTAAGCTGTCCATTGTTGGGAATGAAAGGAGCTGTACCGTTTTCGATTCCAGCCTTGATGAGCTTTGCAGTATGCTTTGGAACATACGCACCATTCCAATCTTTGTTGGAAACATTTAAATTCTGGGTATCTGACATATAGATACCTCCTTTTACGGCGTTGTTTTCAATATCTGCCTTAGGAGTACCAAACAGAATCTTCTTTTTTGTTTACGGGTAAAGAAGTGAAAACAACGCAAAAATATATTTCCACAAGGAAATAATCTGTTGTACAGATAGCAATATTATAATGCACAGATTTTAATATAGCAATAGAATTTTGTACATTTTTTAATATTGTTTTTTGATTATTTTATTGTTAAAATTATTGCATGAGATACAACGTGACAGTTGATGTTCCATATCTTAAAAAACTTCCCTACACTCTCTATTCAAAAGGTATGCTTACAGACATTCCTTATTTTGATAAGAATGAAGATTTCTGCCATTTTAAGTACTTAGGTGGAACTGTATTTGTCTTGTTTTACACTTTTGAAGATTTCCGTAGGGCATATATAGTAACCTGTTGGCAGGATGAAAAAGACGGAGAGGCAATTACACTTCCGGGCGTAGACCAGAAGCTTTGTCTTATCTTTACTGCAAGAGGTAGAAAAGTTGATAATCTTAGACGTATTCTTTATATACTGACTGACCAGCAGGGCGATGATAATAAAGTTTTTAAACTGCCTTTAATGTTCTGGTATAAGCTGGCTGCATTGATTCAGCAAAGCAAAGCAGTAAGGAGCGATGTTGCTTTGTTATGGGAAACGTATACCAATAAAAAACTTTTAAAACTTTCTAAAAAAGAAATTCAGAAAAAGAAAGGTGCTGTATGAAAATAACAAAAGAACTATTGGAACATCTTAAACTTAATTCTGTTTCGTTAGAAATGAATAATAAAAACAAACTCTGCTTTTTAGAACGTGTAGAAAAAGATTTATGGACTTTTAATCTTCCTGAAAAAATTGATTTAGAAAAAAATCAAAAATTGATTTTTATTTTTACATTTGCAGATAATAATACAGGACAGCTTATTGAAACGGTGTCAGATTATGGCGAAAACTGGATAAATGTAAAAATACATGAAGATATTGAAAATCAAAATATAAGAGATTTTATAAATGCAATTTATGAGCTTGAACAAAAGTATGAAAGCTTTGGTAGACGAAAAGAAGAAAGAATAAAAATCGGTAAAGAAAAATCTACAGAGTTCGGACTTTCAGGACTTGAGCAAAGTATTTTTTTACAGGGAATAAAAGTAGTTCAGCCCTGTGTTATATTAGACGCAAGTGTACACGGTATTTGTGTAATTACACCAGAAACTCCAGCATTAAGAAACGAAGATGTATTTTGCATTAAGCTGCATTTCGAAAATCCAGTACAGACAGTTATATTAAAAGCTCATTGTGTATATTCAAAATTAAATAAGACAGATTCTAAAACTTTTACAACACTTTGCTGCCAGCTTTTAGAACCGATTCATTTTGTTTGGAAAGAACGTGTAATTTCAATGATAGATAAAAGCTTATCTTGAAATAAAAGAATCATTTTGTTATTTTAAATTTGTACATATCTGAATATTGAAGAATATATTTTGTTTAAAAGTTTTATGTTCCTGTGAAGCAGGATCATAAAATCTTTTGAAAGTAATAAACTTCATTTCAGATTTTTTAATCTGATTTTATTTTTTTTTAGGAACTGAATATTATGTTAAAACAAAAGCCAGAGCGTATAACTTATGCTCAAGAAAAACTTATTAAAATGATTGAAGAACGCAAGCTTCGACGCTGGTGTTTGGAAAACGGAATAATGCACTCGGCTGCTTACAGGCTTGCACTTGGCGAACAAGCTCCTACCTATAAAATAATGGCAGCAACCTGTCATTTAATTTCACCTATAGAATGGCTTTATTTTACTGACGAAAAATTACCTTATGAGCCAGTTTTACTTCCTCAATGGAAATGTGAAGCTCCAAGTAAATACATTAAAGAACATCGTTATGATTATCAAACAATTGCCCAGAAATACAATCTTGAAAGAATTTCTGCTTACAATCTTTTTGTAGCTTATAGAGCGAATCCAACTCCAATATTTATTAAAGCTGTATGTGAAGAAACAAATCCAATTGATTTCTTTACAGATGGCGATGCCGAAATAAAATCATTAAAAGAGTTTGTGCCGGAACGTGGCGACATAGTAAGTGTTGATGGAAAAGTAATTATGGTAATTACAAAGCAGAAAGAAAATGAAAAGCACAAAATTTATACTGGCTGCCTGATTCTTTCTGAGGCTGAAAATAGTATAGAACTTAAAAAGTCAATTACAAAAGGTTTTGTATGTCCTTATAACATTATAAGCTTTCCTATTATTCTAACAGCTCCAAGAACACTTATAGAAAAAGCAGAAGAAGGAACTGTTAAAAAGGTTATGGAAAAAGTTTATAAAGAATTAGCTTAAAAACTTAGTTCTAAAAATATCTAAATTTAAGTCTTGAACAATACTATAATGCTTATCATTTGCAAAACTATGTAAGTGACTTTTTAATAGAATCAATAACTATCCAGATTGTGGCACCAAATAAACCAAGTGTAGCTAAAACAGCAGCAACTATAATTATAATACCTATAAGTTTAAATAAAAAAAATTTTCGAATAAATAGAAATCCACAAATTGGAAATATTACAAGTATATCAATATAAACAAGTATAACTGTCGGGATAAAATATAAGAGTAAACATAAATATGACAAAAAACCTGAAAGTACAAACATATTTATTCCTCCTATAATTTAAGAATAATTTATTAAACTTGAAAAGTCAAGTTAAAAAATCAAAGTGAAAAGGATAAATAAAATAAAAGGAGCTGTATAAGCCCCTTTCAGTATAAAAAATAATTAACTCTGCCTTACATTATCTGTGAGATTTTCCGGCAATGGTGTATTTGATTGTCCACTATCAACTTTTTCTTGAGCTTTGTTATTTAACCACTCACCGATTTTATTTCCAACGTCGCCACCTTGTCGAACTTTTTCAGCCTGATATTCTTTGTTTGTCATTGAACGCTGAGATTTTGTATCAGGGTCATATATTTGAGCATTTTTGAAATTTGGATTTGATGCAGAACTAATTATATGACCATCTTTATTTTGACCTGTTCTTCCATACGCTCCAGAGCTTCCGTTTGTTCCACTGCCTCCGCTACCATTTCCACCAGCAGAAAGTCCTGTCTGCTGTAAAACTTTATCTGCCATACTAAAGCCTGTACCACCTTGTTTTCCGGCAGATTCAAATTTTGCGTGCATACGGTCTTTTAAATCTTTGCCAGCAACAGCTCCACGTGCCATTGCACCAGCTGCAAACTTTTTCATACCAGAAGCTCCTTCACCAAGACTTGCTTTAGCAGCTTTTGACGCAGCATTAGATTTTTTAACTCCTCCAACCATATCATTAAGTTTCGCTTTACCTTTAGCAGCTGCCATTGCTCCGGCATGAGGAGCTTGCTTAATTCCGGCAGCAGTTGCACCAACTGTAGCAGCTCCGGCAAGAGCCTCTCCCATACTAAGCTGTGGCTGTCCTGTAAGAATCGTCTGGGCAACCTTTGGAGCATTCTGAGTAAGAACATAGCATAATAAGGATTCAAAAGTTATTTCTCCGATTGCAGTCCAGTTCATACCGCCATCATCTGCGATTGTATTTATACAGTTTTCAATCATAAGGTAA
>JAEEGL010730859.1_pt1 | contig 20729 bp, 22 predicted proteins | sample 9134231 | NCBI WGS metagenome assembly JAEEGL01 (sample SAMN16246548, study PRJNA631951) | gut metagenome | biome: gut microbiome; feature: rumen; material: fiber-attached | host: Bos | place: Iran: Karaj | collected 2018-10
TCCTGCCGTATCTGATTTCCGTCATCATGACCAGCATCAGCCGCGACGTTCCGTCCTTCATCTCCTACGAAGTGTTCCTTTCCTTCGTCGGGGTAGGACTTGGACAGCAGTATGCCTCGCTCGGACGGATGATTCAGGAATATTCGCCGTATATGACATCCGCGCCGTATCTCTTCTGGATTCCGGTTGCGATCTCGGCACTGATCTCCGTATCGCTGTATATCGTAGGTCAGACACTGGCAGACGCGAGCGATCCGCGTACACACATGATCTAAGGGGGGGATGAAGATAATGAGTGAACAGAAGAACATTATACTGTCCGTCAAGGATCTTGAAGTAAAGTTCAAAGTGCGTGACCGTGTTCTCACGGCCATCCGCAATATTTCCATGGATTTTGAGGAAGGAAAGGTCGTCGCCATTGTCGGCGAGTCCGGTTCCGGCAAATCCGTATTCACCAAGACCTTCACCGGCATGCTCGAAATCAACGGCGAAGTGTCGAAGGGGGAGATCTGGTTCGAGGGTCAGGACCTTGCGAAGATCAAAAAGGATTCTGACTGGGAAAAGATCCGGGGAAAGAAGATCGCTACGGTCTTCCAGGATCCGATGACCAGCCTGAACCCGGTTAAGAAGATCGGTGATCAGATTTCGGAAGTTATTATCAAGCATCAGGGAAAATCCAAAGCGGAAGCCAAGAAGATGGCAATCGAGATGATGGCAAAGGTCGGTATCAAAGATCCGGATCTGCGCTACGATGAATACCCGTTTATGTATTCCGGCGGTATGCGCCAGCGTATCGTTATTGCGATCGCGCTTGCCTGCCGTCCGAGAATTCTGATCTGTGACGAGCCGACAACGGCACTGGATGTTACCATTCAGGCGCAGATTATCCGCCTGATCAAAGATCTGTCGGAAGAATATGGATTTACAACGATCTACATTACCCATGACCTTGGCGTTGTTGCCAATGTCGCGGATGTAGTAGCGGTCATGTATGCAGGCCAGATCATTGAGTATGGCAAAGTTGATGAAATCTTCTATGACAGCAGACATCCATATACCTGGGGACTGCTTTCATCCCTGCCGCAGCTTGGTGAGAAGGGTGAAGACCTGTTCGCAATCCGCGGTACACCGCCGTCTCTGTTTGAAGAGATCAAAGGCGATGCGTTTGCGCCTCGTTCCAACTATGCGATGAAGATCGACTATGAGGAGGAACCGCCATTCTTCAAGGTAACGGATACCCACTATGCCAAGACATGGCTCCTTGATCCGAGAGCTCCGAAAGTGGAACCGCCGGCTGCGGTGAAGGAACTACATGAACGGATGCTGACATTAACATCGAAGGGAGGAATCTACGGTGAGCGTTAACAAAGAAAAAGAAGTCCTTCTCGATGTAAAGCATCTCGAAGTTACCTTCAGCAATTCCAAGAAACATGTCTTCAAGGCAGTAAAAGATGCAAACTTCCAGATTTTTAAGGGAGAAACATTCGCCCTCGTAGGCGAGTCCGGTTCCGGAAAGACGACGATCGCCCGTGCGATCATCCGTCTGAACGATACTTCCGACGGAGAGATTCTCTTCCGTGGAAAGAAGATCAACGGAAAGCTCTCCAAGGAAGACAAGAAGTGGGTGCAGCGGAATATTCAGATGATCTTCCAGGATCCTGCCGCTTCCCTCAATGAACGTGCAACCATCGACTACTGCATCTCGGAAGGTCTGTACAACTTCCATCTGTATACCGATGAGGCAGACCGTCAGAAGAAGGTAGACATGGCACTGGATTCGGTCGGTCTTCTGCCGGAACACAAGTCCAGATATCCGCATGAGTTCTCCGGCGGACAGCGTCAGCGTGTCGGCATTGCCCGTGCGATGATCATGGAACCGGAATTCATCATTGCCGATGAACCGATTTCCGCGCTCGATGTTTCGATTCGTGCACAGGTTCTGAATCTGATGAACAAGTTCAAGGAAGAACGGGGTCTGACCTATATGTTCATCGCGCACGACCTTTCCGTCGTACGTTACTTCGCAGACCGGATTGCGGTTATCCATAACGGCCGTATCGTAGAAGTGGCACCATCCAATGAACTGTTCCACTTCCCGATCCATCCATATACAAGATCTCTGCTTCAGGCGGTTCCGATGCCTGACCCTGAGATCGAGAAGGCGAAGGAGCTGAAGCCGTATGACCAGGAGAAGGAAAACCTGGTCGATGAGACCGGCTCCCTGCAGGAGATCAAACCGGGACATTTCATTTTCATGGCCGAAAATGAGCGTGAAGAATACGAAGCGATCGTTAAGGAAATGGAAAAAGTCAAAGAATAAGGGAATCTGTAAAAGGATTCCTTTTCTTTACGGGCTTTGATCCAATAAAAAAAGATCCTCAGCGGAGGATCATGTAGAAGACTGTCAGGAATAGAGAGATTACAAGCAGGACAAGACCCGCATACAGGGAGTGATTTTCCGTATTCTTCCGTTCTTCCCTTAACTGTTCACGGTAAGTAAGAAAGGATGCTTCGTCCCGTTTTTTCCAGGTGAAGAAGGCAAAGAAGCCTTCCTTCCACCAGTAATTCAGAACACCGGCCAGAAGGAAAAGAACAGCGGCGATGGACAGTCCGTCGATAAACCGCAGTACAAACTGCCCCGACAGGATTCCGTACAGCACCGATAACAGCACGGCAAGCCCGATCCGGATCAGTACATTACGATGCAGAAATTTCTCTTTCACAGGAATCATTGTATAAGAAAAACCGGTTTTTATACCGGTTATTTTTCTCTCGAAGCTTCTTTCACTTTTATGGAACGCTCCTGATGCCATACTTTGTTTTTCATTTCCCACTGTACTTCAAATGCCAGGGCAAATCGCAGGACGATGATTGCACCAAGCGCGATGTAATCATTCATATTATTGGCGGTAACGGTTTTCAGAACTTCACCGCACATCATGAATTCCAGTGCTTCAAGAATACCTTCTTCCAGACGCGGCCCGTCTTCTTCGTGCTTCAGCCACCGCATGAATCCGCGGAAACCGGCATCGAGCATGACATAGATTCCAATCAGTTCCAGTATAATTGCTCCAAACTCAACCACGTATTCAAGAACTGCTTCAATAAAATGAATTATACCTTCCATATTCTCCTCGTTTCTATAGCTTATTTTACCTCACGGTTCACCTGAATGACTACCAAAAAAAAAGAAAGAACAGAAGAGAAAAAACGCATGAATAAGCGCTTTCAGACACGATACACGCATTGCTTAACAAAAACGGCGATGCTATAATGAACGCGATTGTAACGAACAGGAGGTACAACTTATGGGTTTCAAGGATAAGCTGATTAAATTCGTCGCTCCCGTTGAAGACGATGACGAAGAAGAATACGAAGACGAAGAGGAAGAAGAAGTCGAATACAAACAGGCTGAAACCAAGCCGGTAAGCAGTTACGAGCAGACCCGCAACTCCAAGGTTCAGAAGGTCAGCCCGGACACCAAGATGGTGCTGTTTGAGCCGAGAAGTCTGGAAGAAGCGGAAGAGATTGCCCGCCATCTGAAGCAGCGTAAAGCGGCTGTCGTAAACCTGCATCGTCTGCAGAGAGAATACGCACAGCGTACGATCGACTTCCTGAACGGCGTAATCTTTGCGCTCGATGGAACGATTCAGAAGATCGGACACAATGTCATTCTGTGTGCACCGAAATCGATCGGTGTAGACGGTGTGATTTCTCTGGACAGTGAAGATGAATGATCCGTATGATGTGATCTCGCGGCTGAAGGATCTGGAACGTCAGTCTCAGCGCAGATACATGCATACCGAATCAGGATTTCTGAATGAAGAAGAGCAGGCAGCAGCCCTGCAAGTGTTTCCGGAATCTGCACTCATACGATATGACGGCGGATATCCGGATGCCCGAAAAAAGAAAGTCATCTTTCTCAGAGATGAGGAGGATGACTTTTCTGATATCGTATGCATCAGGACAGAGATCGATCAGCGCTTTCGATCGATCGGCCACCGGGATGTACTTGGTACTTTGATGCACCTGCAGATCGACCGGCACAGCTTTGGCGACTTCTGGATTGAAGAGAATGGCATTTATATCTATACTTCAGATTCCATGGCGGGATTTCTGTGTGATAATCTGATCCGGATTTCCAGTCTTTCGGTATCGTTTGAACGTATTGACGAACATCCCTGTCAGACATTTTATACCAGAGAATTTGAGGCGGTGATCACCAGTGAACGGGCGGATTCCATTGTCGCTGCACTGGCAAAAGTGAGCCGGAGTGAAGCGCAGCGAATGATCCGCCAGGACAAGGTACAGCTCAACCACAGACCGCTTGTCGAGCCTGATGAATTGTGCGATAATGATTGCACGATTTCGATACGGGGAGCCGGTCGTTTCCGGTATCTCGGCGTGGTCAGAAGGACACGTAAGGATCGGATCGTAGTGAGGTTTTCACAGGATATTCAGGGGAAGGAGCGGGGCGCATGACATCACCAAGGCCGACATTCAGAGTCATGAAAAATGGCTATGACCGGTTCGCGGTCGATGATGCGGTGGATCGCTACGCTTCCAGAGTTGATCAGCTCGAGAAGAAGCTGACGGTTTACCAGCAGCAGCTGGAAGAGACCAATGCGAGGTTGATCAAGCTTCAGGCGGAATATCAGACACTTGAGAATTCCGTAGATGCGCAGCGGCAGGCTGCCGAGAATATCGCAAGGCTTTCCTTAAGAGAAGCCAATGAGATCATCGAGACCGCGCGTCAGAACGCGGACGCGATCATCCGGGAAAGTCTGATCACAGCCCGGCTGATCCTGACGGATCTCTCCAGACTGTATGGAGATGCGAGCACCGTGAAGACCACAACTCTGGCAAAACTCGAAGGGCTGATCAAGGAACTGGAAGAGTTCGAGCTCCCGAAGATGCCGGATCTGCGCTGGCTGAAAGAAGCCGAAGACAAAATGATGCGCTGACTGAGGACGCGCTGGCCTGTATCTGAAGTAAGAGAGAGCCCGGGAATGGTGAAACCGGGACGGATGGACAGGAACAGACATCACCTCATGAGTATCCGTGATTCCCGCGTTAAGGGAAATAATCGAGGGCATGTGATGATCACATGAACTAAGGTGGTACCGCGTGATAAGCGTCCTTAGGCTGTAAGGACGTTTTTTATTTGAAGGGAGACACAGGACTATGGACTACAAAGACACACTGAACATGCCGAAAACGGACTTTGAGATGCGGGGAAATCTGGCAAAGAAGGAACCCGGCATTCTGGAACAGTGGGAAAAAGCGGATTATTACAATCAGATTCTTGCGCATCATAAGGGACAGCAGGCGTATGTTCTGCATGACGGTCCTCCGTATGCCAACGGAAACCTGCATGCCGGTACAGCGATGAACCGCTGCATCAAGGATTTCATTACCCGCTCGCATGCGATGAGCGGATACTATACACCATTTTTCCCGGGCTGGGATACCCATGGTCTGCCGATCGAAAATGCGATTCAGAAACTGGGTGTAGACCGCAAGAAGCTTTCCCCGGCGGAATTCCGTTCCAAGTGCGAGGCATATGCCCGCGAACAGCTGGCTGTTCAGATGGCGACGGAAAAGCGTCTTGGTCAGGTAGCGGATTATTCACATCCCTATATCACATTGAACAGGGAGTTTGAGGCACGTCAGATCCGCGCATTTGAAAAGATGGCGCTGGATGGTCTGATTTTCCAGGGACTGAAGCCGATCTACTGGTCTCCGTTTAATGAAACTGCAGTCGCAGACTCTGAAATCGTCTATCGTGATGTTACCGATGCGACGATCTATCTGGCATTCCAGGTTGCCGACGGCAAAGGAATTCTCGACAGTGACGACTACTTTGTCATCTGGACCACAACGCCATGGACCATCCCGAGCAACGAGGCAGTTTCACTGCACCCGGATCTCACCTATGCGGAGGTTCAGACGGAGAAGGGCAAGCTGATCTTCCTGGAATCCATGACCGACAAACTGCTCGGAGAATTCCAGCTGGAGAATCAGGGCGTACTTCGTACCTTCAAGGGCCGTGAACTTGAGAATATTACATATCATCATGTTGTTCTTCCGAAGGACTGCCCGGTGATTCTGGGTGAGCATGTCACGGATGAAGATGGTACCGGATGTGTCCATACTGCCGGCGGTCATGGTTTTGATGACTATTATTTCTGCCAGAAGTACGGTATTGCGCCGATTTGCTCGGTTGATGAAAAGGGCTATATGAATGAAGAAGCAGGACCGGAATGTCAGGGTCTGTTCTTCGAAGACTGCTCAAAGAAGATCATCACGATGATGAATGAAAAGGGCTGCCTGCTGGCAATCAACAAGATTACCCACAGCTACCCGCATGATGACCGTCTGAAGAAGAAGGTCATCTTCCGTGCTGCCAAGCAGTGGTTCTGCTCGATTGAAAAGATTCGTACCGAACTGCTGGATCAGATTCAGAACCATGTCACATGGCATAACGAATGGGGCCAGATCCGCATGTACAACATGATCAAGGACCGTGGCGACTGGTGCATTTCCAGACAGCGTCTGTGGGGTGTACCGATTCCCATCATCTACTGTGAAGACGGTTCGCCGATCATGGAAAAAGAAGTGTTCGACAACATCGCTGATCTGATTGAACAGTATGGTTCCAACGTCTGGTTCGAACGGGAAGCGAAAGATCTTCTTCCGGAAGGTTATACAAATCCGAAATCGCCGAACGGACAGTTCACAAAAGAATCCGATATCATGGACGTCTGGTTCGACAGCGGCTCTTCCTGGACAGAACTGGAAGCACGCGGCGGCGAATTCCCGTGTGATATCTACTTTGAAGGAAGCGATCAGTACCGCGGATGGTTCAACTCTTCTCTGATCGTTGCGACAGCCGTCAAGGGCAGAGCTCCGTACAAGGAAGTTCTCAGCCATGGCTATGTCTGTGACTCCAAGGGTGAAAAGATGTCCAAGTCGGTTGGTAACGTCATCAACCCGCTCGATATCATCAACAAGAACGGTGCGGATGTATTCCGTCTCTGGGTCATGGTATCCGACTTCCGCCAGGATCTTCGTCTTGGGGAATCCAACATCAAGCAGGTCAGTGAGATGTACCGCAAGATCCGGAACACGTTCCGCTTCCTGCTTGGAAATATCAACCCGCAGGATTTCAATCCGGAAACGGATATGGTCGCATATGAGAACCTTGAGGCTGTTGACCGGTATATTCTGGTCCGCCTGAATGAGGTGGTAAAGCAGGTGCGGGAAGATATTCTGAAATACGACTATGTATCCGTAAACAAGAACCTCATGAATTTCATGGTCAATGAGCTCAGCTCTTATTACTGTGATTTCACAAAAGATATCCTTTACTGCAATAAGGCAGACAGTGCCCGCAGACGTCAGGTGCAGACCGTTTACTGGCAGTGCACCGATGCGCTGGTGCGCATGTGGGCGCCGTTCCTGTGCTATACCGCAGAAGAGATCTGGAAGTTCTTCGGAAACAGAGAAGCGGAATCCGTTCATTACCTGGAACTTCCGGCTGTAAAGGAATACGCTGACAGCGAAACTCTGAAGGCACAGTTTGAGACACTGCTTGAGGTGCGCTCTGTTGTGACAAAGGCCTTGGAAGATGCACGTACTGCGGATCTGATCCACTCCGCACAGGAGGCTGCAGTTGAGATCACCTGCACGGAAGCGGATCAGAAGCTCCTGGAAGAAGGGCTTGGAAAAGATCTGGCGCAGTGGCTGATCGTATCCCAGGCTTCTGTTAACACCGGTGAAGGCCGCAGTGCGGTTATCCGCCGTGCAACCGGCGTTAAGTGCCCGCGCTGCTGGAACTTCAGTGAAGAAGCGGATGAAAATGGTCTCTGCCCGCGCTGCCACGACGCAATGAATTAAGAATGGCTGAAAGCGGCTGGTAAGAACCCAAGCGTCAACCTGAAAATGGCTGGCGCTTTTTTGCGTGAAATTCGAATGTTTATGTGTGTATTTCCGATACTGGAATGCAATGATATGTTCAGGAAAAAGAACGCAATGCCGCAAAAAAACACTGCGATCAGAGACTTCCGGTTATTCCTCAGAGTACGGTCAGCGTCGTATCTCAGAAATTGCGTTAATTTTCTGTGAAATGGCAGATAAAATCTGAGAAAATAGAACAGGGAAATGTTGAATTTCCTGAAGTAAATCGTATAAATAGTTGAAGGGAGTTTTTGCAGATGAAGAAAATTGTACTGAGTGATGAGATTATGAATCAGATCAGCGGCGGTGAACTGCCGGAGGGATGGGAACAGATCGCTGATTCGATGGCACCTTCCATGAAGGCACAGTATCCGGACATGACTTACGAGGAGGCATGTGCCATGCTGAGTCAGTTCTTTTCTGATCCGGCTGACATCGCAGCGGTCTCCGAGTACATGAAGAAGTATTTCTGATTCATAAAGAGAATTTCCTGTAAGTGAAAGCATCCGTTTCTGCGGATGTTTTTCATTTGCGACGAATAAAAAAACTGTCGAAAGCTATTCCGCTTCCGGCAGTTTAATGACCGTTAATACCGGGCAGTGATCACTTGGGTAGCGTCCCATGTACATCCCGGTGATGATCTCGGATTTGAGTACTTCAAGGTTTTTTGAGACCAGGATATGATCGATCGGACGGAAATGCGAGGTACCGGCCTGAATAAATGAACGGATCGTACTGACACCATCGGTAGGCACGGTATCTTTCAGGTCGAGTTCCGGACTGCTTACCAGTGTGTGAACCGCAAGGCTCAGATAGGAACTGTTGAAATCGCCGGTCAGTACCAGGAAGTCCCCGTCTTTTACTTCAATCAGTTTATCGCGCAGCACGGCAGCCTGCTTTGCCCGGGTGGCCGGCAGTAAATGATCCAGATGCGTATTGGCAAACGTGAAGGTTTGCTCAGTCAGCTTATCTTTGAGCAGGGCAAAAGTTGAAATCCGCGGAAACAGGGATTCCAGAAACCGGCTTCCTCTGACATCCGGGGTAGAAGAGAGCCAGAAGGTATCACCCCGAAGGAGTTCGAACCGGTCTTTCTTAAATAGCAGACAGGTCCGCTCGTTCGTGTTTCCGGCTGAACCGCGGGCTTTTCCGTAAAACGTATAGGTTTCCGTCAGCTCCGGCAGGTAATCGATCATCGGATCAATCAGTTCCTGTGTTCCGATGATATCCGGATCATGCCAGCGAACAAGCTCCTGAATAGAGATTGCACGTTTTGCAAAGGACGATGTTATCGACGCATTTTTGACGTTCAGCGTCATAATCTTCAATTCACTCATAGTTTAAAATTCTCCACAGAAATTATAACGCTGTTCAAAACACTTAACGCTCAATCTTCCGGTACTGTTCCCAGGGAAGATCTGCTTTGCCAAAGTGGCCGTAGTTGGTTGTTCTGCGGTAAATCGGTTTCTTCAGATCAAGTTCTTTAATAATGTTGGATACGGAGAAATCAAAGTTCCTGCTGATTACCTCCATCAGTTCACCATCACTGATTTTGCCGGTGCCAAACGTATTTACGTTAACAGAAGTAGGACGCGGTTTGCCGATCGCATAGGAAAGCTGCAGCTGTACTTTGTCCGCAAGGTCGTTGGCAACAATGTTGCGGCAGACATAGCGTGCATAATAAGCAGCTGAACGGTCGACCTTGGTCGGGTCCTTCGAAGAGAAACATCCGCCTCCGATCGGTGCGTATCCGCCATAGGTGTCTACGACGATCTTTCTTCCGGTGGTACCGGAATCACCCCAGCTGCCGCCGACAATAAAGGAACCGGACGGATTAATGAAGTACTTTGTATCATCATCAATCAGCTTCGGATCCACAACGGGACGGATCACCTTATCCATGATCAGTTCCCGCAGTTCTTCCTGTGTAATATCTTTTGTATGCTGGGTGGAAACAACAATGGTATCGACTCTTTTGAGGACACCATCTTCATATTCCACCGTTACCTGTGTTTTTCCGTCCGGGCCAAGACGGCTGTCGCCGCGGCGCACTTCCTCAAGACGTTTCGCAAGTTTGTGTGCACAGTCGATCGCAAAGGGCATGTAGGATTCGGTTTCATTGTTCGCATAGCCGAACATGATACCCTGATCGCCTGCGGCAACTTCATCCTGAGTAACAGCCTGATTGATCTCGGGACTCTGTTTATTGACCTTTACGACAACATAATAATCTTCGTTGAAGCCGATTTCCCGTAGAACGGATTTGGCGATCGCTTCGTAGTCGAGAACCGCATTGGTTCCGGCTTCTCCATAGATCAGGATCAGATCATCCTTGATCGTGGCCTCTACCGCCATGTGAGAATCGGGATCCTGACGGATCGCCTCGTCGAGAATGGTATCTGCGATCAGATCGCAGATCTTGTCCGGGTGTCCGCTTGTGACGGACTCTGAAGTAAAAAACATTTTTGCCATATAAAAAGCTCCTTCCTTTTGTCTTTTGAACAAGCCAGAAAGAGCTTGTATAGGAACTCTTTCTTTATCGATGTCAGCAGTACCACCTTACAGCCTTTTTTTGACAGCAGGCTGGTATGGGGCCGACGAGCTGCCTCTCTTGCCCCATTCTTGATAAAAGACACTCCTATTCTGACAGAAAAATGAATCTTGTCAATTGGTTATCGGCAAAACCTTATAATAAAGTGAGCTATAATAATAGCAGCTATGAAGACACCCTGGACAACAGAAACACAGAATCGTATCCGAGAATACACGATCAGCGGGATTATCATCGCGACCGTCTGCTTCGCCTTTTTTCACTGGAGCGAGATTGCTTCATTCCTGGGTACGATCTGGAAAGCCCTGTCCCCGTTTATCTGGGGTTTCTGCATCGCGTTCATCCTTTCACCGCTTTGCCGGATGTGTGAGGAGCGCTGGCTGGCGGCGGTTAATATTTCTCCAAAGCTGAAACGGGTCGTTTCGGTCACGGTTTCGCTAATCGTATTCATGCTGGTCATCACGATGTTCTTCGTCATCCTGATTCCGCAGCTTTCAAGCAGCTTTGAAATGTTGATGGATTCCATGGACGGCTATATCGGAACCGTTCAGAATTTTCTGGATAAATTCAGCCAGAATAAGGAACTGGATGAGATTCTGCTCAGATTGTATGAAAATTTAAGGGAAAACATGGTTGGCTGGCTCAGCAGTACCAGCAGTATCGTATCAAAGCTGCTTTCCTATTCCGTTACGTTTGTTAAGGGAATCATCAATTTCCTGGTGGGCATTATCATTGCCGTATATCTTCTGATTGATAAAGAGCGCTGGAAGCGGCAGGGCAAAAAGATCATTTATTCCATGATGTCTGTGGAAAATGCGGAAAATGTATTTCATGTCATGCGGCTTACTGCACAGATGCTGGACAGTTTTATCTTCGGCAAGGCCCTGGATTCACTGATCATTGGAATTGCGGCGGCGGTATGCTGCAGTCTGATGAAGATACCATATACACCGCTGATTGCCTTTATCGTTGGACTGACCAATATGATTCCGGTCTTCGGACCGTTTATCGGAGCTGTGCCCTGTGCGTTTATTCTTCTGATCATCTCGCCGGCAAAAGCACTGGAGTTTATTATTTTTGTACTGATCCTGCAGCAGATCGACGGCAATATTCTTGGCCCGTACATTCTCGGAGATTCCATGGGACTTCCGCCGGTATGGATCATGTTTGCCATTATCATCGGCGGCGCACTCTGGGGTGTGATCGGAATGTTTCTCGGTGTTCCGATTTTCTCCGTCATTTATGTGCTCGCAAAAGACCTGATCGAACGCCGGTTGAAAGAACGGCGGATCCGGGTGGAGTAGAATTATTATTACAGCTCGTCTGAAATGACGAGTTTTTTTATCTTCGGCAGGATAACGTTACGGTATAATTACCCTATCAGGTTTCCAGAAAACCAAACATCATATGGAGGGATTATGAAAAAACTACTTGCATTTATTTCAGCGGTAGCTTTGGCTGCGTCTCTTGCGGCGTGCGGTACATCAACAACAGCACAGCCGGCATCGGATGGGTCCGGCGTATCCGGTACCTTTACCGGAGAAGCAGCAGGACAGGGCGGCGAAGCCAATCCTGTCAAAGTTACGCTCACACTTGAAAACTCCGTAATCACAGGATGCACGGCGGAAGGTCCGGGAGAAACAGACGGCATCGGATCCAAGGCAATCGATTCCATGCCTGGCGCAATTGCGGAAAGCGGTTCGATCGCAGTTGATACTGTCAGCGGCGCAACTGTTACCAGCAACGCGATTCTTGCGGCAGCGGCTTCCGCACTTGAAAGTGCCGGTCTGAATCCGGAAGACTACAAGAAAGAAGTTGCGGCAGCGCAGGCATCTGCAGAAGATGTCACAAAGACAGCGGATGTTGTAATCGTTGGCGCAGGCGGTGCTGGTATGACAGCGGCAATCGTTGCCAGTGACGCGGGCAAAAAAGTCATTATTGTCGAAAGTCAGTCCATGGCAGGCGGAAACTCCGTACGTTCGACCGGCGGTATGAATGCGGCCAAGACAAAATTCCAGGATGAAAATGAATTTGGCGAGAGTGCAGGGGTTGAAAAGACTCTGAAATCCGCAGATTCCTTCACCGGTGAAAATGAAGAGACTGTTAAAGAACTTGCAAAGACCGTTACCGAACAGTGGACAGCGTATCAGGCTTCTCCGGAAGGATATTTTGATTCCGTTGAACTGTTCGAACTCGACACCATGATCGGCGGTAAAGGCCTCAATGATCCGGAGCTGGTCAAGACACTTGCAGGAAAGAGCGAAAGCGCGATCGACTGGCTCGATGAGATCGGTGCAGAGCTCCACAATGTCGCCGCATTCGGTGGTGCAAGTGTTAAGCGTATTCACCGTCCGGTTAACGATGAAGGCAAGGTTGTTTCGGTCGGCGCATATGTCATTCCGATTCTGGAAAAGAACCTGAATGACCGCGGCATCGAAGTGCTCTATGAGACAACCGCAAACAAGATCATTATGGACGGCGGTAAGGCAGTCGGTATCGAAGCGACTACCTCTGCGGGCGGAAAAGTCACAGTCAACGCCGGCGCAGTTATTCTTGCATCAGGCGGATTCGGTGCCAACAACGATATGGTTGTTGCCCAGAACCATCCGGAACTCAAAGGCTACATCACAACCAATGCGGCAGGTATTCTCGGTCAGGGAATCGATATGGGCATAGAGGTCGGAGCAGCTACCGTCGACATGGATCAGATTCAGCTTCACCCGACCGTACATGTGGCAGATGACGGCAGTGCCAATCTGATCACAGAAGGTCTGCGCGGAGACGGTGCAATTCTCGTTAATGCCGAAGGTCTGCGTTTCTATGATGAAGTCAGCACCCGTGACAAGGTATCCGATGCGGAAAACAATCAGACCGGCGGTTATGCATGGCTGATTGTTGACCAGAAGATGCTCGACGCAAGTGCAGTCATCCAGGGTTATGTTTCCAAGGGCTGGACGGTTACCGGTGAAACTCCGGAAGATCTGGCAAAGGAAATGAATATGGACGGCGCCGTACTCAAGGAAACAATTGAGAAGTGGAATGCCTGTGTAGAAGCCAAGGAAGACAAGGAGTTCGGAAGAACCTCCTTTGCGGAAAAGCTGGAAGGTCCGTTCTATGCACTGACGGTACAGCCGGGTATTCACCATACCATGGGCGGTCTCAAGATCAACAGTAATGCGGAAGTTCTGAAGGAAGACGGTTCCGCCATTACCGGCCTGTTTGCGGCAGGTGAGATCACCGGCGGTGTCCACGGTGCAAATCGTCTGGGCGGAAACGCAGTTGCGGACTTCATCGTCTACGGTCGCATCGCAGGCGAAAGCGCAGCGAACTATCTCAAGTAATACAAGACTCAAAACCGTTTATGAAACGACTGCCGTTACGCAAAAAAGGCGAAGCGGCAGTTTTTACATGCCTGCGGAAAAGAAAACATCAGCGGATTCCATAACGGAACGGGCTGATGTTTTTTGTGATTTACAGTGAGAACAGCATCTCTTCGTAGCTGGGGATGTGATAGAACTCTTTCGAAGCGATCACTTCATAGCGGTCGATGTTGGAACGCAGCAGATTCATCTTATCGTTGATCTCGCCATACATCCGCCGGCCGGCCGTTTCACTGGATTTTTCCGTAAGAACATCCTGATATGCATTCTCCAGATCGAGCATATGCGTATATACCTGATCGATGAGCTTCGATAGTTCCGCAGAGCGGTCTTTGAGAAATTTCGGCGGCTTGGAAACAGAGTTCATGGATTCCGCATAGAACTTCATTTCAGCACTCATTGCCGGCAGAACCAGCTTCCGTACCATGGACAACATCGTTTTGACTTCAATTCCCATAATGGAGACATACTGGTCTGCATAAATCGCCTTGCGGGCTGCAAGTTCTTTTTCGGTATAGATTCCAAGACTCGTTAGCATCTCAACCGTCTTCTCATCATCCAGCACATCGATGCTTTCGATGAACGAAGTGATATTCGGAAGGCCTCTGCGTCCGGCTTCTTTGACCCATTCCTGAGAATATCCATCCCCGGAGAACAGTACCCGCTTGTGGGAATCGATAATGTCACGGCAGATCTCCAGCGCTTTGGTACGCACATCCTGCAGATACTTCAGACCTTCCAGCTGCTCACAGATCTCATTGAGAGAATCCGCCATGATGGCATTGAGCACGGTGTTGACGACCGCTGCCGACATCGAGGAGCCAAGCATACGGAATTCAAACTTGTTGCCGGTGAAGGCGATCGGAGAAGTGCGGTTGCGGTCGGAGTTGTCGTGCGGAATATAGGACAGACCGGAGATCGGGCTGAACTCGGAACGGGAATCCTTCGGCATTTTCGCCTTGTCTCCCATATAGAGTCCATAGAGAATCTGTTCGATATAACTGCCCATATAAATGGAGATGATTGCCGGCGGTGCTTCGCATCCGCCCAGACGATGATCATTACCGGCACTGCTTGCACTCATGCGCAGAAGCTTTGCATTCTCATCAACAGCTTTTATAAAGGCGCATACAAACGTCAGGAACCGGATATTTTCTGCCGGCTTTTCGCCCGGAGAAAACAGATTCTGACCGGTGTCGGCCACGATCGACCAGTTGTTGTGCTTGCCGGAACCGTTGATGCCTTCAAACGGCTTTTCATGAAGCAGGCAGGCCAGATTGTGTTTTTCTGCCGTACGGGTAAGGATTTCCATGATGAGCTGGTTGTCATCCACTGCCATGTTGCAGTTGGAATATACCGGCGCCAGTTCAAACTGACCGGGAGCGACTTCGTTGTGTTCCGTCTTGGCATAGATTCCCAGCTTCCACAGTTCGTTGTCGACGTCACTCATGAACTCCGAGACCCGTTTTGGAAGCGAACCGAAGTAGTGATCGGAAAGCTCCTGTCCTTTTGAGGCCGGAGCGCCAAACAGCGTGCGGCCGGTCAGCTTCAGATCCGGACGAAGATCAAAGTGGTTTTTATCAATCAGGAAGTATTCCTGTTCCAGTCCGACAACCGGTGTACAGGAGCGGACATCCTTTTCACCAAGCAGATTGACCATGCGGGTGGAGGCTTCGGAAAGGGCCTTGATGGATTTCAGAAGCGGATCTTTCTTGTCCAGAGATTCTCCGTTGTAAGAAACAAATACGGTCGGAATGCAGAGAACGTTGTCCTTGATGAACGCCGGGCTGGTCACATCCCAGTAGGTATAGCCTCTGGCTTCAAACGTGGCACGCAGACCGCCGCTTGGAAAACTGGACGCATCCGGTTCGCCCTTGATGAGATTCTTTCCGGAAAAGTGTGTCATCGGCTCGCCGTTACTGTCAGGATCAATAAACGCATCGTGCTTTTCCGCAGTCGTTCCGGTCAGAGGCTGGAACCAGTGCGTATAATGGGTGGCGCCATTTTCCAGTGCCCAGCGCTTCATGGCGTGGGCGATGGAGTCGGCTGTCGGACGATCCAGTGTCCCTTCATTCGCAACGGTTTTTTTCCAGGAAAGATAGACCGGCTTTGGAAGACGTTCCTTCATGGTGGATTCTGAGAATACCAGTGAACCAAATTCTTCAAAAGGCTTTTCCATAATCAAATTTCCCCTTTATGGGTTTATTTTGAACTTAAAATTCAGAAAAGCAATCAAAAACCCGAAAATATCTTAAAAAATGAAGAAAAAAATCAAATTTCAGCACGAAATCTGATTTTATGTCGGAGATTTGATGTTTTTTGTGTGAAAGAAGAAAAAAATTCGCGTTTCCGCGAATCAATACCAGGAATATCCGCTGCCGTTGCCGACACCGTAACCGTCATATCCTGCCGGAGAATCCAGCTTTACTTCCTTTACCTCCGGAACCTCATCCAGCAGAATTGCCTGGATGCCGTCGGTCAGCGTTGCGTCAAGCGCCATACAGCCGGCGCATGCGCCAAGCATACGTACGGTGACAACACCGTCCTGAAAATCAACCAGTTCCACATCGCCGCCGTCCTGCTGAATATAGGGACGGATCTTGTTGATCGTTTTTTCAATACGTTCCAGCACATCGCTTGAAACCGTGTTCTTTTCCTGTTCACTCATTGTTCTATGCCTCTTTATTTCATTACAGACCAAAATGGAAGATCAGTGCAATCATGATGCCAAGCACCAGACCGCCGAAGATTTCCTTCCATTTATGACCCAGTACTTCTTTCAGTTTTGTCTGATAGATCGGATCATCAAACTCGGTATGCAGGTTTTCCTGAACATCCTTTACCAGCTGCTGGGTAACCCGAATGTTCTGTCCGCTATAATAACGCACATTTGCGGCATCGTAAATTACAATGACCGCAAGTGCCATCGTTACTGCAAAGATCGTGGAACTGAACCGTTCCTGCAGTCCTACGGACATTGCCAGAGCACTGACCAGTGCCGTATGTGAGCTGGGCATTCCGCCGCTGTCGATCAGAAGCTGCAGCTTCCACTTCCGATGCCGTATATAATAGATAATCGGTTTCAGCAGCTGCGCAAGAAGCGCAGACAGAATTGCTGACCAGAATGGATACATCGACTTAATCATTTCTAACCTCACATGGAAGTATATCACAACAGCCGCAGTACGTAAGGTTCATGGGAGCATTTGAGATGACAAAGTCGTTATTCGAATACCCACATGAAATAGAAGTAGTGTAAAATTACGGATAGGAGTAAAAATGCAATATCGTATCGGACAGACAGCAGAAGGCAAAGTAACCGGCATTCAGCCTTACGGGGCATTTGTAATGCTGGATCGGCAGACCAGCGGACTGATTCATATTTCTGAAATCAGTGACGGGTATGTCAGGGATATCAGCCGGTATGTTAAAGTTGGAGATACGGTTACCGTCAAAATCATCGATTTTGACGCAGCTGCAGGTCAGGCGCGGCTTTCTCTGAAAGCGCTGCATCACACGAATTCCAGAAGCCGCAGAAGACCAATGAATCGAAAGGCGGAGCTGCCGCCGAATCACATCGGATTTTCTTCCATCGCAGCAATGATGGAACAATGGATCCTGGAGTCAGAAGAAGGAGATAACAGAAAATGATGAAACTAGATTCCACACAGGCATTCCTGAGAGAAGACATTGAGTCTTATCAGAAGGAGGTCAGCCGCATCCACAAGATGATTCATGAGAAGTCTGGCGAAGGAAATGACAGACTTGGCTGGGTCGACTGGGCTGAAACGTATGACAAGGAAGAATTTGATCGGATGATCAGGATTGCGGAAAAGCTGAAAGATAAGACAGACTGCGTCGTTGTCTGCGGTATCGGCGGATCCTATCTTGGCGCACGCGCTGCGATCGAAATGATTCAGGGTCTTTACCCGGATAATGACAAAGAAGTTGTTTTCGTGGGAAATACCTTCTCCAGTACTTATATCAGCCAGGTGCTGAATCATATCAAAGATAAGAATGTTGTTCTCAATGTTATTTCGAAGTCCGGAACAACGACGGAAACAGCACTTGCGTTCCGTCTTCTGAAACAGTTCATGGAACGTAAATACGGCAAGGAAGAGTGCCGTGAACGAATTCTTGCGACAACCGATAAGGCAAAAGGAACCCTGAAGGCGCTCGCGGATAAAGAAGGTTATGAGACCTTCGTCATTCCGGATGATATCGGAGGCCGTTACTCCGTAATGACACCGGTAGGTCTTCTGCCGATGGCTCTGATGGGAATCGATATCAACGAAGTCATGAATGGCTTCAAGGCTGCCTACATCGATCTGAAGACAGATGATCTCAGACAAAATGATGCGTATCGTTATGCGGTAGCCCGCCGGATTCTGCAGAATCAGGGTTATAACGTTGAAATGTTTGTGACCTATGAACCGCAGCTGCAGTGTCTGGGCGAATGGTTCAAGCAGCTGATGGGTGAATCCGAAGGCAAGCACGGAAAAGGTGTTCTGCCGGATTCTGCAACTTTCTCTACTGATCTGCATTCCCTCGGCCAGTTTATTCAGCAGGGCAATAAGATTCTCTTTGAAACACTGCTGAAGGTCGAAAAACCGACATTGGACGCAATCGTTCCGTCCGATCCGGAAAATACCGACACGATGAACTATCTGGCAGGCAAGAAGCTTGACTGGATCAATAAGATGGCGATGAAGGGAACACTGGCAGCACATGTTGAGACCGGCGGTGTTCCGAACCTGGTGATCGATATGCCGGATATGAGTGCATTCTCATTCGGTTATCAGTGCTACTGGTTCTTTAAGGCAACTGCCATGACCTGCTACATGCTGGATATCAATCCGTTTGATCAGCCGGGTGTTGAGGTCTACAAGAAAAACATGTTCCGTCTGCTTGGAAAACCCGAATGAACGGAAATGCAAAACGAAAAAACCGCATAAAATAGCGGTTTACAAAGGGTTTCGGTTTTTCACTGGGGTTTGAAAAATGGCACTACTGTTTCCGAAAAACAGTATAAATAACCCAGTGAATAGGAAAAGCAAAAGAAAAAGCCTAACCCAACGATAAGGTGAAAAAATTGGAGGTATAGACTATGGCAACGATTTTCACAATTGTATTTCTGCTGGCTCTTATTGCTTGCATTGTTTTCTTCATTAAGAGTGGAAAACTGAAAAAGGCGGGGCAAGATAATTCCCAAGCCAAGAAAACTGCTTTCATTTGTTTGGGGGTTGCTCTGGTGTCATTTATTATTGTCGGTTTAAGTCCAGCCCCTAAGGCAAAAGAACAGACAGAAACACCTGCAACAAATACTCCTGCTGAAACCACAGAAACTGCCGAAACAGAAACGAAAACAGAAACCGAAGAAAAGCCTACGATTGTTATTACTGCTGGCGAAAAGGGCGAATATGGGCAAGATTTGGTTCTAAATGCTGGAACTGATATGGCAGATGAAGTCATTGGCTATTTTGTACCTGTTGGCACCTATGAAATCACGAATAACGGGGAATATATGACCCAAGTTAATGTTTATAAGAATGAAGTAAACAAAACAGATGATGGTTGGGAAGAATGGGCAGATGGAAAGGTTGAAAGACTGGACATTGGCGAAACTAAGACAATCACTATTGAAGATGGTTATTTTGTGAATGTTGATGAACCCGCAAAGATTACTCTTGTTCAAGTTAATTGACCTAATAGAACAATAGATTTCAGTATTTGAGCCGAGCGTTGAAAAGCGTTCGGTTCTTTTTTTTGCGAAATTTTAAAAAAAACACCAGATTTACTTTCTAAAAAAATTTTTTTTGACATAATAACCAAGACATTTTGAGAATTCCCTTTTCAGAATGTAGTTCTGCTTGGGAAGTGATTTTCTTTTTTGAAAACAATGGCAACACTTCCCCTGCTTTTTCTATCGTGTGTTTTGGAGTACGACAATGAATAAATTTAAATTTACAATCAAGTATTTTTCCCCGACTGATTTTGTTCTTTCAATGTCTGAAACAGAAAGTTCTACTGACTATCAGACAGCGGAAGAAATAGCAAGCATTTTAGTTTATGCGAACAATTCGGGCGGGCTTACGCAGTATTTTGAGAACTTATTTAATCTCTATAACTGCGACTTTCAAAAGTCCTATCTAATCGTAGGCGATTTAACGCTAAAAAAGGAGAGCGTTTAGAGAAATGAAATTAAAAGAGTTTAAGAATGAAATTCAGATTAAGGTTCAAGAGTTTTTTAATGGTAAAGAATTAACTATTGCGGGTGCAAAGTATAACGAAGAAAAAAAGGCAATTGTTCTGTCAGTGGTTATCACAAAAGATTTGACAAAGTATGACGACCCAAAGACAACGAATTTATTTGAAAAATTCACCTGTACAATTCCTAACAGCAAGGAAGAAGATTTGCCGAAATATCGTTTATCACAAAAAATAAAATTTGCCAAAATTGATAAAGCAACAATTTGGGGTCAATACAGCAATAATTTGTCAATGGTTGCTTCTGTATTGCCTGTTAACGAATGAGTATCAATCAATTTCGCAAGATATTATTCGTTTCATTTGAAGTCATATCAGCGGGTTTTGCCATTACCGCTGGTTTGGCTTTTTTGAAATACAGAATAACATTCTTGAAAGCCATTTCTGTAATTCTATTTAGTTTATTCTTTTCTTCAATTCTTGTGTTTCTTTGTTATGCCAAAATAACAAAAGGTTCGCTGCGAGAGTATGCACGCATGATTTTAATCCGAGACACTCTGGAAAACAATCTTATTAGTATTGAAGCCTTTGAAAGATTTAATAACTCGAAGATTTTTGTTCTTCCGACAATAAAA
>JAEEGL011581850.1_pt1 | contig 20729 bp, 9 predicted proteins | sample 9134231 | NCBI WGS metagenome assembly JAEEGL01 (sample SAMN16246548, study PRJNA631951) | gut metagenome | biome: gut microbiome; feature: rumen; material: fiber-attached | host: Bos | place: Iran: Karaj | collected 2018-10
CCCAATCCCCAATCCCCAATCCCCAATCCCCAATCCCCAATCCCCAATAAAAAAATTCATAAAAAAAAATCTATTTTTTTAAAATTAAAAAAAATACTTATAACTGTTAAAAAAAAATAAAAAAAAATAAAAATTTAAAAAAATAATATGTCAACATCCTATTCTCCTCCTCAACGTTCTTATTCTCCAGACCCATCTCCAGACACAATACCCTTGTCTCAAAATTACCCAACTCCTTCTCGTAAAGATACAATGTTCTTATCAACAATAGGAGCCAATGATTTTCCATTGAAAAAATTTAAACAATTAGACACAAACCGTGACTGGTCAATAAATTTATATAATTTAGATATTGAAGGTTCTTCTCCTCGTCGTTTTGGAGCATTAAATCAAAAAATAGATTTTACAAATAAAAACGATGATATTGAACGTTCTTGGCCAAAACAATTACATGTTGGACTAAATAAACCTGAATATAATTTAAGAAATGATGATATTGAAAAATCAAAACCTGGATGTATTGAATTTAAAAGTACTAGAAATACTAATCCTTTAGAACCTAAATATAATTTACCTCATTGTGAAAATTATCCTTTTGAAATTCCCAGATTTATAAGGGATAATATTGATGTTAAAGATATAGAAGGTGCTCAACCTACAAAAAAAATATCTTTGGAAATTAAAAGAGATCCTCTTAAAAAAGATGATATTCAAGGAACTTCACCAAGGAGAAGATATAATATAAGAAATAAAGGTAATTATGAATATATTGATTATAGAGATGTTTATAAAGAGCAATATATTAGAGATATTAAAGAACCTAGTGATAAAAGTAAAATTAGAAATCCTTTAGATCCTATGTATTATCTTGGGTTCATTAATGGTGATAAAGAAACTCATGGTCCAATTGAGAAAAATAAACCTTGTGTTTATTCTAAATTTTATTATGATCCTTCTTTTGCTTTGAGAACAGATGATATTTTAGGAACTAATCCTGGAAGTAAAAATTACATTAATAAATTTACTGGAATGAATTATATATATAATACTAAAGATATTCCAGGAGCACAAACTAGTACTTTGAAAAAAGGAATTGTTACTCAAAGAAGAGTTAATCCTTTAAGACCAAAATATAATTATTTAGGTGCTGAGGAAATTAAACAATCAATTGAAAAAACTAAAAGCTTAAATAGAAATGGAGCTAATACTACAATACCAGGAAAAAGAATAACTTTATTAAATAAAGGTAATAATAATCTTACTCAAAGAAATAATGGTACTTTTGTTAGTCATAAATCTTCTTTAAGTCAAACTCAATTTCCAAATACTGTAACTAATTCTCCTAGAAATAGTAAAGAGATAAATAACATTGATTTTGGTACAATGCCTTTTGTTGATGATACTGTTAAGTTTGATCATGAAAAATATAAAAAACCAAATCCATTTTATGGTTTTATTCATGATAAAAATATTATTCCTCCTATTGAACAATTAAAAAGAAAAGAACCTCCTGTTAATCCTAATTTAAAGTCTTTTCAAGAAAGTGTTTTGGAAAAAACTAATAATAAAGGTTTAACTAATAGTCTTGCTTCTTCTTTATTTCCTAAACAGAGTTATGCTCAGAAATTAGATGATTTTATGGTTAGAAGTAATTTAAAATATATTGAAAATCAGAATTCCGAAAATAAAAAAGAGAATGCAAATAATGTTAATCAAGAAAATGAAAATCAAAACGTTGCTTCTGGATAAAAATTTTAAATTATTTGTTTTATTTGTTTTTTATTTGAAATTTAATATTAAAATAATATACCAAAATGATAATTTTATATTTAAAATAATAAAATATAATTGTCTCTAAAAAGCCAAAAATTTATTTGAAAAATTTAAAAATTTGATTTAATATTAAATCCTAAAAAGATCAAAAATATAAAATGGAAGGAAGCAAAATAGATAGTACATTAGTAAAAATGATATTGAATTCCATCACAGACGGAGATATAAACTTAATAAAAAATTCAATTCAAAAATATAATTTAGATATGAAAGAATTAATAGATAAAGAAAATTATCAAAATGCATTTTTTAATGCAACTGTAATAAAAAATGATGAAATTGCTTTAGAAATATGTAAATATTTCAAAGAATTAAAAGTAGATCCATTATTTAAAGATAAACATAAACAAACATGTTTATATTATGCAGCTAGAGAAGGAAATTTATTAACATGTAAATTTTTAGTTGAAGAGTGTAAAGTTCCAATAAATGAAAAAGATATTTATGGTCAACATCCAATATATTATGCATGTAGAGAAGGTCATTTAAATGTATGTAAATATTTTATTGAAAAAGGTGCTAATATTAATTTAGAAGATAAATTTGGACAAACTTGTGTTTTTTATGCTATTAGGCAAGGTTATTATGATGTTGTTGAATTATTAATTAATAATGGCTTAATGATAAATAAAGTAGATAAAAAGAAACAAACTCCTCTTTCTTATGCTGAAAAAATGAATCAAATTAAAATTAAGGAATTACTTATTAAAAATGGTGGAATTAAAGGTGAAAATAAAAATAAAAATGATAATAAAAATAAGAATAAAAGAAATAAAAAAACACCTGAAGAAGAATTATTAAATAAACAAGAAATGATTAATTCTATTCAAATTCCTAAAAAAAATATTTTAGTAAAAATTAATGAAAATGGAGAAAAAATACCTTTAAATAATGAAGAAATTGAAGATTTTAAAAAAAATTATCCTGAAGTTACTAAATTATTATTTGAAAAAGAAGAATTAGAAAAGGAAAAAAAAGGAATAAATGAAGATTTATTATTACATGAAAATTGGGAAAAAAATGCAAAAAAATTAATCTCTATGTTATGGAAAGTTAAAGATGCAGATTTATTTTATAAACCAGTTAATCCTTTAGAATTAGGTTTACCAACTTATTTTGAAGTAATTAAACATCCAATGGATTTTTCAACTATAAAAAAAAAATTAGCTAATTTTACTTATAGTAATTTTAAAGAATTTTGTAAAGATATGAATTTAGTTTTTGATAATTGTTATTTATTTAATGGAAAAGATAGTGATATTGGGAATATGTGTACTAATGTTAAAAATCAATATGAAAGAATTTATCAACAATTAGAAATGGAAAAATTTTTATAAAAGTTTAATAAATTAAAAAAAAGGAAAATAGAATTTTGTTTAAAATTCTAATGTATTATATTTTTAATTTATCTATATAATAAATATATATATGCTTTTATTTTTTTAATTTTTTTACTTTGATAAATATTTATCAGCTTGTTCACAAAATTCTTTAAATGAAATTGAATCTGTATTTCCATGCATTATTTCATCTAATAAATTTGTAACTTCATTTAAGACATTTTTATCTATTTTTGATAGTTTAATATTTTTTATTATTAAAATATCATTTTCTCCTCCACACATATCAAATAATTTTTTATATTTTTCAAATTTTGTTTTCTTCACAATTTCATTAATATGTGATAACCATTGAGTTTTTTTTTGTGAAGATGTACATATTTTTTCTTCATTTAATTCAGATATTTTTTTTCTTAATTCTCTTTCATAAGATTCTTTAGTATAACTATAATTATTTTTATTAATCTTATTTGATGTATTTGTATTAATTTGATTTCTATTATTATTATGTCTTTTTGTTCTTATACCAATTTTCTTTTTCATTTCTTTTTCAATTTCTTCTTTTACTTTTTTCTTTCTTTCTTTTCCTTTTTGTATTATTTCATCATATTTTTCTTTACTTAAATTTTTTGATTTTTCAGAAATTTGAGGTTTAAAAGTATACTTTTTTTTATAAAAATTATCAATTAATTTGTGTTTTTCTTCTTCTTTTTTCTTCGCATCAATATATAATGAATCAAATTTATTATTTAACTTTTTAGATTTAATATTTCTTCTATGTCCCAAATCAAAACTTAATTGCATAATTTTATCATGTTTTCTTTTTTCCATTTCTTTGCCTTTTTGAAGTAATCTTTCTTCAACTTTTAAACCATCCATTGAACGAGAACGAGAAAGAAAATGACTTTTATTATTTATTCTAGGCTTTTGTCTTATTAATTGATTTTCTTTAATTTCTAATTGCTTTTTTGACTTTTCTATAAATCTTCTTTTTTTTTCTAATGTTGCCATTCCTCTTAAATACATTTGCATACCTATAATAGAACTGTTTAAATTTTTTTTATGTGCTCTTACACCACGAAGTAAATTATCATCTGATTTTGTATATCTCATTTCTATATTCTTACCTGTTAAATTTTTTTTTAAAGTATTTATTCTTTCATCAATATTTGATGATAATCTTGAATCGTTATCTGTTATCATTTATTTTAAACTATTTAAAAATTATCAAAAATTAATTTTTAGATGGAATTAATAGATTTTTTTAATTTTTTGAAAAGATAAAAGGAAAAAAAATATAATGTTATCGTTTTTATTTTAATATAATAATTAAAAATAAAAAATAAAAAAACTAAAAAAAAGAAAATTAAAAAAAAGAATAATTTCTAAACTTTTCATTTATTATCATCCTTATTATTATTATAATTATCATAAAAATTAGATGTAATTTTTGTGATAAGTAATTGTTGTTCTTTTCTTAAACTATCTCTAATATCATTTGTTTCATCCGCATCAAACCTAATTCTTTCCAAAATATTCCCTAATATTTTTAAAGTATTTCTATCAGCAACAGTATCTCCATAAAATCCTTTAATACAAATTCCATTACTTCTATGTAATTTAAAAGCATTTGGTAAATTATCAACAATAATAATTTTTTTAATATCTCTCCCTAATAGAGATAAATCTTTAATATATTCATTCTGATATAATTTTGAATGTTGTCTATATAATCTATATTCAAAGTATTTTTCTTTTTTTTCTATTATATTTACTAAAGGATCAACATAATCTGGTGTTCCAAAAGAAAATAAAATTAATTCATAAAATTTTTTCATTTTTGATAAAAATTCATGTAAATTAGGCCTTAAAATCATTACTTTTCTTTTACTTTTAGGATTATTATCCTTTTTTATATGAATTAAAGTTTCATCTAAATCTAATACTAAAGAATATTTATATATAGGATTTATTTTTGGTAAATAGCTTAAAGGGATTTTCTTTAGGTTTTTATTAACTTTTATATATGATGTGTCTGTTTTTGTAAATTTTACTTTATAAGAAATTATATTTGCAGAATTTAGGTCAGTAATTTGAAATAAAAATAAAGTGAAAAACTTATTTATATCTTCTATTAAATATATATCTGAAAATGAAAAAGCATCATAAAAAAAGGAAGCTATTATTTCTTTTAAATTTTTAAATTTTTCATGTGGAGAACAATTTAATGAAGATGGGAATTTATAATCATTTTTTTCAGGATGATAATAAGATGAATATATATCTTCTAATATTAATTTATAATAAATTCCAATTTGATTAATATTTTGGTTTAGAATTTGAATTATATTATTTTCATTAAAATCTTCATCCTTTAAATTTAAAGTTTCATTTTTTATAATATTATATAATTGTTCATACCATATATAATTATCATAAGACATAGTAATTCTTTGTAACAAATATTTTAACTTTATTAAAAAATTAAAGTGAATTTGTTCAAAAATATTTTTTAATGAATTAATAACTTTTTGAAATTGGTGATCATATGATACATAATAGCATAAACAATAACATAATAATTCTATTTTAATTATATAGGTTAAAATTCGTTTATTATTAGGTTCTTTGAATAAACTTTTAATTTTTTTATATATTTTATAATCAAAATAATAATTTATCCATTCAAAACTTTCATTAAATGCAGGTTGAGAATTATTTAATTTATTTAAGATTTCTTTGATTTTATTTTCTAAAATAAAAAATTGTTCTAAATGTTCACATAAATCAAAAGTTTCTTTTAAAGAAATATCATCAAAAATTTGATTATTATTATCATTATTATTATTATTATTAAAATTTACAAAATCATCTTTATTTAAAGCAGCTATAGTATTTCCTTTACCATTTGGAAAGCAATTTTCATCAAATAAATCATTTAAATTATCATTATTTTCAGTTTTACAATTATTGTTAATGTAATTATTTTCTGTTGAAATTTCCAAAAATTTATTTTTTAGCTTTTTCTTTAAATTAGAACTACTTTTATTCAAAGAAAAATTGGAAATTCCTCTAATATTTTTATTTAATTTAAATCCTAAATTACTTAATTCTTTTCTTTTTGATAATCCACATGTATTTAAATCAATTGAACATTTATTTAAAGCTTCATTAAAAGAATTTGAACTAAATGATCTATTATTATTATTGTTTTCAAATATATTTGAAAAACTTTTATTTAAATTTTTACTTGCTTGATGAAGAAGAAATCTATAATTTTTCTTTTCTTCAGATTCATATAAAGAAAAAGGTTTTGAAGGTTTATTAATATTTACATTTTTTTGTTTATTTTTATCTGTATTTAAATTTTTTTTTTCAGGAGATGAAATTATATTTAAAGAATTAATGTCATTTTCTTCATTAAAAGGGTTTATTTCTTTATTTGTTGAAGATTCATTTTCTTTTATATTTTGCTTATTCAAATGTTGCCTTTTAGGAGTTGAATTCCCTTGAGTTGAGGCTGAATTATAATTTGAATATGTTAATAATGTTTTTTTCATTTGAAAAGGGTTAATTTTTAGGTTTTTACAATTTTTAAAATTCATTTATTTAAATGGCAATTTAAATTTTATTTAATATGAAAAATAATTATTTAATATATTATGAAAAAAATTAATTTTCAAAATAAATTTTTAATATATACTTTGGATTATTTCATAATAATTATTTAACATAATTAAAACCTTTCCTAAATATAACTACATAATTTTTTCTTTAAGAAATAAAAATTTACCCAATTGAGGGGTGTGTGTTCATATTAAACAAAAAAAAATTAAAAAAACATTAATCTTTTCCAAATAAATCAGGTAAATCACTAAAATCCATATTTTTTCTTTTTTCAAAATAATTATCTTTATAAACATAAATTAATTCTCCAGTAATATCATCATATGTTTCATCAAAAAAATAAGGTTTATTAATTACTCCATTTTTCTTATCAATTTTTCTAGCTTTTCTTTGTTTATTTTCCAATCTTTCTTTTTCTAAAGCAGCTTCATCAATTTTTTGAAATTCCATTAATCTTTGATCAGGTCTAAATCTACTATCAGTATGAGGTAATTTAATTTTCATTTCATCAGTTAAATTATTTAAATCAAAAGTAATAGGTTGATAATAATAATTTTCTTGACTTTCCCAAGGTATTATTTCCCATAAAATTTCTTCATTTTTAGTTTCTGGATTAATTATTTTTATTTTATTTAACCAATCACCTTCTAAATTATATTTTAAATTTCCATTAATATCTTTAATACTTCCTCTCATTTTTCCACTTTCAATTCCTTTAGAAGGTAAAATATTAACTTCACATATATCACCTTCATCATTAATAACTTTAAATTTCCCATTGATTTGAAGATACATAGTACCAAAAATTAAATTTTGAACATTAACAAAAGGTTTAGTATAAACAATATTATCATTATATCTTTCAAAATTAATATAAGAACGTCCAACAGCTTCAACTTGCATAGAACCATTTAAAAAAAATTTAACCTTTGCATTATTATTGGTATATATTTTCCATCCATCACCTTCACCATATAAAGCAGAAATTGCAGGATGATGAGAAACTTGTTCAGAAAAATATCTATAATTTAAATCATTATCAATATATTCAAAAGTTTCATATAATATAGGATTAAAAAATTTTTTAGCTCTATATATATTCATTGAGAATCCTCCAATACAAAAACAAGCAGAATATGCTAATCTTTTATATGGATTATCTTCATATGCTGCTTTATTTAATAATGATACATATTGAAAATTTTCACATAATTTTTGCAACATTGATATTGGTTCATTTAAAAAAATTGGAACTGTAAATCTATTAATATCTTTTCCTATTGAACCTTTTAAGATTTCCCATACATTATAATTTAACTTTTTACATGTAACTGGAAGTGATTTTCTCTTTTTATAATTATATAATGGGTCATAAAAAGATTTTTTAAAAGAAGGTAAAATTTTTTTTAAATTTATAGGATTAGATAGTTTAAATTTATTATCATTGTTATTCATTATTATTTCTTCATCATTTTCTTCTTCATCGGATAAAGAATAAAATTTTTCTTTTGAATTTGAACGAATATGATGATGTTCTTTTTTTGATAAATTAAAAATATTATCTGAAAAATTGAATTCTTCTGTTTTTACAAAAAATTGGTTATTTGGACTTAAAGATAATTGATTCCTACTTTTTAATCTCATTGATTGAGGTTGTTGAATTCTATTATTGTCTATGTCGTTAATTGCTAATTTTAATTTATTTTCTAAATCTGAATGTAAATTTTGTTCTGCTATTAAATTAGATATATAATCTTTTAATTGAGAATATTTATCTTCATTGTTTTTTTTATCAAAATATTCTTTTATATTTTTTTCAGCTTCTACTTTATTTCTTTTTATGATTTTAATCCAATTGTTTTTTTCTTCAATATTATTAGCTTTAAAAAAATAAACAGTAGAGCCTGTATTAATTTCAAAGCCTAAATCACTGTTTTTGTCTTCTTCAGTTAAATTTTCGTTATTATTTAAATTTTCTTTAATTGTACTTATTGCTAAATGAACTCTTCCTTTTGGCATATGACTTTCACTATTAGGAATATAATAAGAAAAAATTGCTCCTTTTAAAACACAGAATCTTTCTTGCCAACCATATAAATAATTAGTCCACTTTAATAATTTACCTTCCATTAAAATTCTTTTAAAATATATCTAATTATAATATTTATTTCTTTTAAATCTAATATTCATTTATATTATTAAAAAATAAAAAAAATTTTAAAAGTTTTTATTATGGGTTGTCAATGTTCAATTAATAAAAATAATGATATAATTAAAGAACAACTATTAAATCATGAAACAAATTCAAATAAAAGTAATTTAAAAAATTTAAATAATTTTTCTAACAATTTATCAAATAATGAAAATACAATTGACACTAATTTTAGCAGAGATTTTTCAAAAAAAAGTGCGTTTCAAAATAATGTTACCTTAATTTATCAAATGTTTGAAAACATTAATAAAATCAGAACAAATCCAATGTCAATGATTGAAAAAATTGAAATGTATAAATCTAAAATATTTGAAAAGGATAATCAAATTTTAATTGATTGTGGAAATAAAGTTTATTCTTTATTAAATAAAGGAGAAATAATTTTTAATGACTGTATTAAATGTTTATATTCCCAAAAAAGCTTAGAACCTCTTGAGTTAAATAATAATTTGAAAATCGAAATAAATTTAGAAAATACAAAAAAAGATGTTGATTATACTTCATTTGAATTTATTGAACAAATTTTCAAAAAAAAATTTGAAGAAACAAAGAATAATTATAATATTTTAGGATTTCATTATGATATTTGTAATAATAACACTGAATTAAGTTCAATTTTGCAAATTGTGGATGATACAGGAAATAATTTTTCTAGAAGAAAAAATATTTTGAATGAAAAAGCAAGATTTGTTGGAATTTCTTTTGTTAATATTAAAAGAAATCTAATTTGTTATTATTTGGTCTTTGCAAATAAAAAAAATAATTAATATTGTTCATTTAATTTTATTATTCTTTTCTATTGTATGTGTAAATTATTTTATTTTTAATTTTATTTGATGGAAAAATAAGTTAAAAAATAATTTATTTTAGTTATATATTATAGATGTTAAACAACAATAAATCTATTTAATTCTTTTAATAAGTAAAAATAAACATTAATATTTTTAAAACTAATCAAAAGTTTTATTTTCATATTAAAATTTATCATTAAATCTTAAAAATAATATTTATAAATAAAAAATTTAAATTATTTCTTCATAAATATTAACAATAAAACTCCATTTCTTTTTCGATAGGTTGATACAACTGAAGATTCATAATTTCTATTTTTATAATCATTAGTTTCATTCTCACTCTCAATATAAATTACTCTTTTATTTCTTTTTTCTCATTGAAAATTTTTTTTAATGATTTTTTCTTTAAAATAAACAAGAGAATTCAATTTTAAAGAAGAAATAAGATTAACAATTGCCTTTTTTAATTATTTAAATTCTCATTATTCTATTATTATTACAAATAATTACAAATATTAGTATTAGTCATCTAATTATTTCAATATTACTAAAATTCCTTATTTGATTTCATCATTAAAGATATTTGAACTATATAATTTTTAATGTTTTTATTAATATTATTTTGAGTAATCATTTGGAATATAAATATCTTTTTTTATCTAATAATTGAAAGTCAAATATTCTAAGGTTTTATATATGATAAGCTTGAATATGATATTAATTCTTTTTAGGAATTGATGCATAAGTATTTAATTTTAATATTTTTTGTTGTTTTCATTTTTTTAAAAATTATCTTATATATTTTATATTAATAAAAAAAACAATATCATACGAAAGAGACATATTACTTATAAATATAAATAAAAAATAAAACACTTTCAAAATTTTTTCATTTTAAATAATTCAAAAAAAAACCATTTTAAATATAAAAAAATCAAAAATACAAATATTAAGCAAAAGCAGGTAATTTATTACTAAAATTCCTATTACTTCTCCTATTAACAACAGCATCATTATAACTAAAACGTAAATTATTTATTTCTCTGTTAATACTATTACTCCTTCTATTATAATAAAAACCATTAGTACTAGTTTTATAACCAACACCATTAGGATTACTAGTCATAGGATTAAATTCACTATTTTCAATTTTCTTACTTTTAATAATTCTAGGATGACTTTTTAAATTTTTAGCAGTAACTTCACAAATTGTAAAAAATAAATCAACATCAATTAAATTTTCAGCAACATCACTTTTTGCAACATTAACAAACATTTTCCATTGAGTATGAGTTAATTTATTTTTTGGCATCATATCTTTTAAAATTGTAACTAAATTATTTCCTTGAATTAATGTTCCACCATTTGCATCTAATGCATAATTCAATTTTTTAATTTCATCCTTTATTCTTTTTCTATTTTTATTTATAAAATTATAAAAATCACATATATCATTTGAACTTTCCCATTCACGTAATTGTTTTCTACTATGATCTACTACATTAGTATTTTTAAAGTTATTTTTTTCTTTAAATTTCTTATCATAAAACTCAAAGCCATTTGAAACTTTTTCAACAGTATAATCTAATTTACCATTAAATGAACCAAAACTTCTCATCCATTCATTCATATCAATAATTCCATCTTTTCTTAAATCAATTATATCATAGGAATTTTTTATTAAAGTAAAGTTTGGAAAAGGCCTTTCATCTCTTTTATACATATCATATATTAAATTTTTATATTTTTCAAAATCTAATTTTCCTTCATGTTTAGTATCATTATTCTGGAAACATATAATTGGATTTGAATAATACTTATATATTAATGCTTTTATTTCTCCAATAATTGCTGAAGTATTTGTTAATCCTTCATTTAAAAATGGATTTATATTATATAAGAATCTTATAAATTCTCTTAAATTTAATTTCCCGTCATATGTTACTTTTCCTGATTTTAACATAATTTGATCAATTTCTAAATTAGTTAAGCCTATTGATAAATCTTTTATTATATTTCTAAATTGAAATTTATTTACTATAAAATCTTTATTATCACAATACAAAGCTGCATTTTCGAAAAATTTATTTAAATTAAACTTAGAAGAACAAACTACTCTTTTTATTTTATTCAAAGGATCATTATCAAATGGAGTACTTAAATTATCGAATTTTTTCTTAAATAAATTACTATAATAAAAATTATTTTGGGATTTTGCTAAAAGAGGATTTTGCTCAATTTGTAAATGACGATTTGTCATTAATTTTGTATTTTCAAATTTTTTAGCTAAAAATTCATCATTTGAATTATATTTATCAAAGTAAATATTATTAAATTCACTGAAAGTAATATCTTTTTTATTTCTTAAATCACTATTTGTATTAATTCCAAAATATTTATTTAAATATTTTAATATAGTATTTGTTTGATATTTTTTAGGGAAAAATATATCAAATGCATCAAAAAATTCTTTTAAAGTAATTGAATATTTTGTTAAATCTTCACCTTCTGGATTATTTGGGTCACTTTTTTCAATATTATTTTTAGACTTACAAAAGAATTTAAAAGCATCTATTCCATTATAAAAATTCTGTTGTAAAAAGCCTTTTACATCAATGTGCATTTTTTTATAAAAATCAAATATTTGTAATTTATTTTCTAAATCCATTAAAGTTAAATAATTTTTTTTATGACTATCTAAAGTAGTAAATAATGACAATAATTCATCTTTTGTTAAGTTAAATCCATTATTAAATAATTCATAATTTTTTTCATGGAATTTTAATAAATCTGAAAATTTAAATTTATTATTTCCTTCAGAATATTCATTAAAAAATTCCTTAATACTATTAAATTTCTCACTAATAAACATACCAAATCTTTCAATAATATCATTAGTCCATTCTTTATTTTTTTTCAAATCACTTAAATTTTGATTACCAGTAACTGTAAATATATCTTTTAAGTTAATATTATCTCCTCCTAATTTAGAGGAATTATTAGCTTGATTAATTAATTCTCTAATATCACTTAAACCAATTTGTTTATTTTTAGATAAAGATATACTCATCATAACTCTTTCAATTTTATAATCATTATATTCATATTTTGATATTTGTAAATTATCAGTAATAAACTTTTTAAAATCATCTATACTAATAACTCCATCACAATCTTTATCTATGATTTCAAATATTTCATTATCAGATAAATTATTATTTTTTCTTAAGAAATTATAAACAGCTTCTAAAATAACATTTTCAATATGATTATTATTTTGAACAATAGTACTAGTAGTATCATAGTCTTTAAATCTAAAAAGAAAAGTTTCCATATCAACTAATCCATTATGATAAAAATCTAAATAATTAAAAAATTGATCTTTTAAAGCTGGACTTAAAGGTAAAATTTCATCAATAACAGAATTAAAATCAACATTAGAAATAAATCCATCATCATTAGAATCAAATTTATGAAATAACCCAACTTCAGTAATATTTTTTAATTTCATAAAACTTTTAATTTTTTTAACAATAGCTTTGAATTTATTATCAGACATAGTTTCTTTAGAAAACAAATTAATATTAGGCATAGTAGAATCATTAGTATATTTAAAGAATGAAGTAGTAGTAAATCTCATTAAAATACATTTTAAATCTTCATATGAAATAACTCCATCAGCATCAATATCTAATTTACAAATAACTTGTCTTGGAATTCCAGAATCACAATTATTAATAAAGCTTTTCATTTGATCAATTAATATTGGTTTAGGTCTAATTAAATTAGAAGCTTGAATTGATTGTCCATTAGTTTGAATGAAAACCATTAATTTTTCAACTTGATTTTTACAATCGTGTTGTAATATATTACTTAAAATTTGACATAATTTAATAAATGGATCATTTAATTTTTCTTTATTGAAATAATATATTAAATTTAATAATTCTGGATAAATAATATTTCCTTTTGAATCTAACATATTTGTTACTCTTACAAATCTCATATGATCATCATCTGAAAATTCAGGGAATATACTTTGCATTGCTGAAACGTATTCTAATTTTGTTAAAGTTCCCATTGAATTTTGATCAAATTTTTCTAATTGAGTTTTTAAGTCATCAAATGATATTTTATTTTTTACTGTATTTATATATTTTTCAGTTAAGCTTTTATATGATGATGCTGGTTTTACATAGTTTATTTCATCTAAGAAATGTTTAGTATAGACAAATTTACCATTTAAATCTTTATTTGCTAAAGAATCAAAAATTTTTTGAATGAATTCATTTGATAAAGTATAATCTAATTTTTTTATTTTATTTCTAAAAGCATTGAAGTCTAATTTTTCATTTTTAGTCATGCTTATATTCATTCTATGAGCTAAATCTTCAATATCTAATTTATATCTTTTTATTATATCTTGAAGAATAGTTAAAGGTTGATTAACGAAATTTAATTTTGAACAAAATTCTTCTCTATCAATAACATTATCTTTCTTAGAATCAATATAATCAAATATTTTATCTAACTCTTCAGCTGAATAATTCAATCTTTCCCTTTGCATATATTTTATAAAATTAGGTCTTGTAATTACATTATCTTTAGTACTTAAATTATATTGAATTAAATGAGAAAAATATTCATCAATTTTTAAATGTAATCTTTCAATATTATGGTTTATATTTCTCATTGCATTTTGGAAATAAGTTTCATCAAAAGCAGGTTTTAATTTAGGATTATCAAAATAATTTTTATAATCATTCATATTAAATTCTCTATCAGTTTTAACTAAATAATTATAAACATGAACTAATAATTCTCCATCAAAATTAGTTTTTTCTTTAAATAAATTAACAAATCCATTTAAATCAATTGTATCTTTTGGATTTTTTTCATTATTAAAAAAGAAATTAACACCACCATTTATAAAACAAACATCTTTTAATTTTTTCATGATTTCATTTAAATCATCTGGAGTTATATTTGATGTTAAAATTTTACATGCATTTAAATGAGATTCAAATTCATTTAAAGTAAAAGCTTCTTTATCAGGAATATCAAGGAAATTTAATAAATTAATTATTTTATCTGCTGGATAACTTATATCATATTTATTTAATATATTCATAAATTCCCTATAAGATATATTTTGATCTAATGCTGTAAAATATTTTCTCTTTAATTCAGGTAATAATAATGTTATTGTCATTAATTTTTTTCTGTTATCTTCTGTTTCTTTTTTTCTATTTGAAAAAAAGTTATTTGCACTTTTTCCCATTGTATTATTTTTTACTTCTTCATATTGGTTAAAACTTTTAGAATTTTTTGTAGTATTAAATCCCTGACTTTGACTCAAATTTCCTAAATTTTGTCTTGAATTATTAAATGATTGAATAAATCCTTTATTATTGAAGTTTTTAGAATATCTATTTGAATTTAAACTATTTCCCCTATTCTTTGATATATTTGAAGAATTTGAATTTATGCTTTTAAATTTATTTGTCCTATTATTATTACTAAAGAAATTTTCCCTTCTGAAACTTTCATAATTTCCAACTGGAATTTGAGAATTCGAAATATTATTATTACCATTTGATTTCAATATCATTATTCTACAATCTTTTACTAATTTAGCAATAAATTTCATATAATCAACATTATTTAATTTATTATATGAATCAATAATATTTTTAGCAATATTAACATCTATTTTATTATTAATATTACTTAACATAAAAGCATTTATACATTCATCTTTTGTAATATTCCCAGTATTATTTTTATCATAATTTTTCATATTCGATATCATAACTCCTTTAAAAAATTCAATAGATTTAATAACATCTAAATCAAGGTAACTTAAGGGATTTCCAGAAACATTTTTTATAAATTTAATACTTTTTTGATTAGCATCATTAATAAAATTAAATTCACATGATTTATTGATTTTTATATCATTATAAATATTTTTAACTTCATGTTGTGGAAAATCCCTAACATTAATATCATAATAATTTTTTAAATATTCATCAGCACTTTTTTCTAAATTAGTAACAAGAGAATCTTTTGGTCTTAAATCTTCAACATTTTTATAAGGATTTAATAAATCTTTTGCCATAACATTTTGAGCATGATCCATATCCATTTTTAATTGAATATTTTTTTTAGTCAAAACCAATTTTTCATTTTGAAATTTAGAGCCATTAATAATATTATCTTCAAACCTTACACAAATAATATTTCCTCTTGTTAATATAGTACCAACTCCAGGTAAGTTTTTACTAATAAAATTATTATTTCTTATTGAATCTCCAATAAAATTAATTAAATGTTTAATTAAATTAAATACTTCATCTTTAGACAAAGAAACTGAATAAGCAATTTCAGCATAATTTAATTTAACAATACTAATATCTTTACATTCTTTTTGATTAAAGCAAATTATTCCTTTTTGTCTTGTAAATTCTCCAGGTTGTAATTTATCATCAAATTCATTAGAAACAATAAAAATAGGAGTTTTAGCTTTTTTATCTCTAATATATTGATTAGTAGTTCCTTCTAAATTAACATTATAATTATTATATGTAAAAGTTCCAAAGCCTTTAATATAAGTTCCTTTACCTGAATAATAATTTTGAGCAATGTTTGTTGATAATGCTTTCCAACATCTATCTATTGTATCTTGAGTGTAGTTACTTATTATTACTTGTCTATCTAAGTTTAAACCTGTATTTGCTGTGTTTATTCCTTTTTGATTTATACTGTTAACCAATGAAGCATCTTTTATTATTGGCTTGTTTGTTAACATTTTTTTATTTTTTATATTTTTTATTTTTTGATTAGTTATATTAAATATTCATAATATTTTATTTATTTATTTATTTGTTCTTTTATATTTTATTTATATTTATAATTATTCATCTATTAAAGATTTATATTTAGGTTCTAATTTTATTTTTTTTTCTTTTTCTGTTTTTTCGCTTTTCATAATTGGAATTGAATTATTATAATATGATGTTAAATTTCTTAGATTTAAGTTTGATTTTAACCTATTACTTTTCCCAACAAATGCTCTTCTTAAATATTCATCATTTAAAAAATTATTAGTTTGATTAAATTGTTTATTAATGACATTCAAATTTGTTTTAAATATATTATTACCTATATTACATGTTGCATTAAAATTTAAATTAATGATAGGTAATAAATATTTCATAATTAAAACTAATAAACTATATTGTTCTTCTTTTGAAAAAAGAGTAAAATCACATTTTTTAATTAAATCAAGATTAATAAAGAAATTTTGATATTCTTTTAATTCTTCATCTTCATAAAATTTGTTAAGACATTCTTCAAAAAAATTAAACAATCCCCTATATTTATTTTCATAGTTTAATATTTTAAGATTAGATTCTGATAATTGATTTTTTAATCTTTCAATTTCATCTTTTTTATTTTTAATATTTTTTTCTAAATTAATGATTTTTTTTTCTTGTCCTGAAATAAAAATAGCAGATTCATTATAAAGAGAAGATTTATTAGTACTTATAAAACTCATTAATTTATTATTAATATAATTTTTAGAATTTTTAACATTTGTTTTTAGACTAATATCATTAGTGAAATTACTTTTATTATTATCTGTTTCAAGACTTAAATTTTGACTCATAGAATGTTTTTTTAATTTATTTGCTAATTTAATTTCAACATTTTTATGAATTTCTAATTCATTTTCTAAAGAAAATATTTTATCTTTTAATATTTTATTATTTTTTTCTAATTCTTCAATTTTATTTGATTGATATTCGATTTTTAAAATTAATTCATTGTTTTGTAACAAAGTTAATTTATTACTTACATCCATGTATTCTATATTTAATTTTGTTACATTTTTTTGAGTTTCTTTTAAATTATCTATCATCTTTTTTTTTAATTTATCAAATTTAATTTCATTTCTTACTTGTTGTTTTCTTAATAAATTTTCATATTCTTTCTTTAATTTTTCATTTTTTTCATTTAAATTTTTTATTTCTTCTTTATTTAAAGAATTTTCTAATTCAACATGATTCATTATTTCAATTCTTTGATTAAAAATTTCCATATTTTTAATATTTTTCTTTTCATCTTTTTCTTTTTGAAATTTTAATTGTTCTATTTGATTTTCTAATTTCTTTTGTTCTTTATAGTGTTTTTCTAAATTTTCATTGTTTTCTTCTTGTAAGTCTTTTATTTTTTTTTCAGCATTTAATAATTGAATTTCTGCATAACTGCATGCTGCATTTCGAATTTTTAATTCTGAATTTTGTTTTTTTAAATTATTTATTTCATTTAATAATTTAATTATATTATCTTTTAATTGCTTTGATGTTCCATTTAAAAGTAATTTTTGATAATGTAATGGGATTACATTTGGATCTAATATTGGTAAAGTATTTTTATTCTGTGAAAGAGACATTTTTTAATTTTTTTAAAAAAAAATTTATTTTTCAAAGCTTTTTTTTTTTAAGATTATTTATTTTTGGAAAAAAATTATATTCTTTTACTGAATCAATTTAAGGAATTTGAAAAACAGGATGATCATGTGAATGAACGCATTTATCACAACAAAGAAAATTATCTTCAACAGAACATTTATATAAATAACCAGTAATATGTTCTTTTCCACATTCACTACATTTACAATTATTATGGACACTATGATTTAATTGGTATCTATCTCCTTTGAATTTCATGCATTTTTCATCATTTAATAATAAAGATTCAATATTAATTGTTAAATTTTTTATTTCTTTTTTTATTATTTTTTCACAATATTCTGAAAATTTGTTTACATCTTCATTTTCATTTTCATTATAATCTTCATCTTCATCTTTACCTTCATCTTCTTCTTGTGATTCATTTTTGTCTTCATCTTTTTTAGAATCTTCAATTTCTTCAATGTAAATTATTCTTTTTTTTAAATCTAATTTACTCAAATATTTTAATAAAATGTCATAATCATTTTCATTTTTAATTTCTTTATTAGAATTTTCATCAATATAATATATTTTAAAGTCATTTATATTTATTGAAGGATCATTTAATGAATATTCATATTGTATTAAATCTTTTAATTTTTTGAATCCAACCGGTAAAATCACATTTTCATCTTTTATATTATGTAAAATAAAATTTGCTTTTATTATTTTTCTTTCAGTTTCTTTTTCACTTTCTTTATAATTTGAAATTAATTCAGAGTCTGACATTTATAAATCTAAATAAAATAGTTAAGATTTTGAAATATTAGAATAAATAAATTTATTTTATGATTTTAAAACAAAAAATTTAAATGAAATTTTTATGAAAAAATGAATATTTAGAGTAATAGTGAATAATGTGGAATAAAAAATTTAACTAATTTGAAAGAATATTAAGAATATCAGTTTGAAAAAATTAAATCATATAAAATCACAATATTTAGATTTTTATGAGAAAAATATTATATATTTAAAATATATTTTATAGAGAAATCATTTTATTTAAAAATATATCATTTGAAATTACCAAAATTATTTAAATGTAATGTTTATAAAGATAGTTTATGTAATGAATTATTTATAAATATGAAATATCTATGGGATAAAAAAGAAAAAATATAAAATTTATTCAAACTAACAATCAAAATTGAATAGAATAAAATAAAATCAAAGAGAAGAATTTAAAAATTTTAAAAGAAATTATATCATTCATCAAAAATATTTGAATTAATTAATTATAAAATATATAAAAATAAATTAGAGTATTCAATAATAATAAATCATATAATTTTCATTAAATTTAAATTCTATTTATTTTATAATTTTCATATAAACCAATTCAATTTTTAATTAAAAAATATAAGATTATTGAAAAAAATCAATAATTCTTTTCCTAAAAATATTTTATTATATGAACAATTTACATCCCTTTTAAAAAAAATAATTTAATTTTTAATAAATGATAATTTATTTGATTATGAGATAAAAACATATAAAAAATTTAATATCTGGTGAAAAAATAAATTTTTTATTTTTTTGAAAGGAAAAGATGAAAGTCTTTTATAGAGATAAAATACTCTATAATATTAATAATTCTTAACAATTTATTTCCAATAATTCTAATTTATTAATTTTGAATAAAAAAATAGGGATTTTTTTAATTAAAAGGATAATATGACCTTTATTATTTTAAATTAATTCAATAATTATCAACAAATATTTTATTATACTAAAAATAAATTAATTTCTAATATCAACATATTTTTATTAGTCATTTCTTTTTATTTTAGATTTTTATTTTAATACTAAATGCAAATGAGTGCTCAATATTAATTAATTCTTATGTATTATTTTAAAATAAGAGTTTTTCTTGATTAAATTGAATTTTTAGGGTTTTATCTTTTTTAATATATTTTTATTAAAAAATTTGTTCTTTGTGAATTAATATAATATAAAGTTTCTTCTTTTTTCACTTGTTTATAATTTTTAATAAAAATAAATCATTAAATCTTTAAAAGGAGTATATTCATTAATAATTATTAATAAATAATATGATATTTTCCCTTTTTTTAATTTTGATTTAATTCATTTAATTATTCATTAAATTTATGATTAAAGAAACACAAAATATTAATTTTATTTTGTTAAAAATTAAGGTTCACATTTATAAATAAAAGAAATAAAATTTATAAAAAATGATATTGCAAGAAGAGAATGACTTATTGGTTCAAAAATTGTTTTCTAAACCACTTAATGATATATCATCAACAAGAGAAAAAATAAAACACATGAATTGTATACCTGATTCAGTTATAGATTTATTTTATAATAACCCTCAACAATTTTTTGATCAATCAGAACAATTATTACAAAATACGAATTATTTAGATAAAAATATCACAGG
>JAEEGL012392936.1_pt1 | contig 20729 bp, 19 predicted proteins | sample 9134231 | NCBI WGS metagenome assembly JAEEGL01 (sample SAMN16246548, study PRJNA631951) | gut metagenome | biome: gut microbiome; feature: rumen; material: fiber-attached | host: Bos | place: Iran: Karaj | collected 2018-10
TCCCGGCTGACGATGCGGCGCAGCTCGTTGAGCACGCCCTCGGGCAGGTCGTAGAGCTGGCCCGGGTCGTCCGGGACGGCCAGGACATAGAGGTAGCCGCCGGAATACAAAGCCTTGTGCAGCAGCGGGTAGCCCGACACGCCGCCGGTCAGCGGACGGCCGGCGCTGATCACCTCCCAGCTGTCGTTGGTCATATACCGGATCTGCGGGATGAGGATCTCCCGCTCGCTCTTGCCGTAGCGGCCGAAGTCGTCGACCAGGGCCTTGAGGTCCGTCACGCGCAGCTCACAAATGTCCGCAATCTTGTCCGGGATGGCCTTGACCAGCCCGGCGGTCACCAGCACGTCGCCGCCGCTGCGCAGCTGCTGCTCCATCTTGGCCACGATGTCCGGGTCGGAAGCGGCCTGCTCCGTCAGCAGGACGCACTTGCGCCCCTGCGGGAAGCTCGCATACATATCCATCGGCAGGCCGATCATCCCGAGGTAGTTCTGCAGGAAATCATCCCCGAGGGAATGGTAAGGCTTGTAGGACCACAGGCCCACGGGATTGCCGAGCTTGCCCACCAGCTCGTCGGCCTGGCGGAGCACCACGTCGGCGATGCGCGCCATCGTGGTGGGGGTCACGGTCTGCCGGCCCTTCCGGAAGGGCGCCGTCATCGCGTCGTAGTCCCAGCTCGTGCCGCTCCCCTGCCAGGGGGCGCGGAAGCGCGGATTGAGCTTGACGTCCACCAGCTGGTTCCACGCGAAGAGCATCACGTCCCGGGCCTTGGCGATGGCGGTGAGGTGCAGCTGCTCGGCGTAGCGGTCCATGCTCATCCCGATGCCGCCGGAGTCCACCCATCCGCCGCCGTTGCGCCCGTCGGAGATGTGCTCAAAGTAGGTCATGATGTTGTAGCTGAGGTAGTTCTGCAGGTGCTGGGCGCCGGCGGGGTCGCGCGTCTCCGTGCCGGTCCACACCCCGTCGAAGATCTTGGGGCCGTCCTCCAGGCTGAAGCCCAGGCCCTGGAAATGGTCGTACCAGTTGGGGTACTTGATGATCACCTTGACCTTCGGGTTGACGGCCTTGGCGGGGCCCACGACCAGGTTCTGTCCTGCCTCCTTGAGCAGGTCCAGCCGGTACTGGGTCCAGCTGCGGTCGCCCTTGGCCTCGATCTCCACGTCTTTCTTGCTGGAGGTGAAGAAGAAGTCGTCCAGCAGGAACTCGTCGAAGTGCCGGGCCGTGTGCTCCGCGATGCGGCGCACCATCGCCCGGTCCTTCGGGTCGGAATAGCTGAAGGTCTCGAATTCGTTGGACTCGTCGATGGTGTAGGTGATGCCGCCGGCCACCTCCACGCCCTGCTTCTTGAAGAAGGCCTTGGCCTTCTCGAGGGTCTCGTCATCCACGATCAGCAGGTCGCGGTGCGTCTCCAGGTAGACCTTGTCCACGTCCAGCTGGTCGGAGATGAGCTTCCAGGTGGATTCCAGCCAGGCCGGATCCTTCATCTTCTGCACCTCATAGGCGCGTACATATACGGAAACGGTGAAATTCTTGTGGTCCGCCCGGCCCGGAACGGGGAGGGCGAGCAGCAGCGGCAGGGCGACTGCGGCGATGCGTGCGAGGAGTCTTCTCATCTCTTTCGGTTCAATTGGTGTTCCGAAAGATACGAAAAAAACCGGACACTAACCCATATCTTCGAAGATGATCCAGTCCGGCGCGGTGTACGTCAGGTAGCCGGCCGCCACCATGAACAGGACCGCGACGACGATCCAGAGCAGCCACCTGTCGCGGACAAAGCGGCTGTGGCTCCAGCGCTTGGCCAGGTGGACGGCCCCGAGCATCGCGGCGATGTAGATGATGACATCCAGGAACATCAGCTCGTGGCGCACGAAGATCCAATAGGAGAAAAACACCACGACGATCAGCGGCATCACGGCCAGGCCGCCCAGGATGGGGGCTCCCAGCTCCCGGATGTCGCGCCGGCTGACCGCGAGGTAGACGCCCAGCAGCAGCATCGGATAGAAGACCATCTTCATGTGGGCCATCACGCTCTCCTTCACGGGGAAGATATAGCCGAGGAAATGGTTGAAGAACGGCACGTGGTGCACGAAATGCATGCTGGTGCCGAAGACGATGAGCAGGATGGTGGCGATTATGGTCTCTTTGCGGGTCATACTGACTAGGTATTATCTTCCCGCAAAAATACGGTATCGTCCGTGCAACCCGGTTGCATTCTCTAAACGACCACCGCCATCCCTTCGCGAGAGGAGATGGCGGTGAGGGGTATAAAACAACGCTCCGAAGCGTCAGAACTTGCCGCTGAGGTCGTACACCTTGCCGACTGCGGGAGTACTGTCCCACACGGAAGATGTATATTCAGTTCCACCTCCGGCATGGGGATCAATCACTTCTACTTTGAGACTTGTTGTAGCCCCATCCGGGAAGAAAGGGATCCAGACATCCTGTCCGAGAACCATGTTATCACCGTCTTTGACGAACTGAATCCCCTCTTCAACTCGTCCTACATCGATTCCGGCATATCTCATAATCTCCAGATTATCACCGGTTCCTTTGCGGGCAACGCCCGCATACTTCACACCACTGATTTTAAGCCAACGATCTCCTTCAGTCACTCCGGTGATTTTGGTCCCTTGCTTGATAAACAGGAACGAATTCTGCTGCGCGAAAGTGAGGCTCGGGATAGAACCGTCTTTCACGTCCGCCTTTGCATAATAGACTGCATTTGCTGCGGGAGCCTGTACTGATGCCGCAGTAAAATCAGGTGTGGAGAATATATAACCGTGATAATCATCGTTGTAAGCAAGATACGGATAGACAAACATCGCCGTGACCTCCCCGGAGGCCGGGAAAGCACTGGATTCATTGCTGAACGTGGCACTTTTCCCATCGGAACTGACCGCCGTCACCGTGAACTTCTCATAGGTTTCTACCGTCACATCTTCCGTTCCGGCGTACCACAGGACGGCGATCTCGTCGCCCACCTCCCAGGAGGCCTTGACATAAGTCCCTTCGTCCGTCATCGAGAACTTGGTCCCGGGAGCGGACGCGATGGATGCTTCGAATGACACGGCGCGCCTTCCCTCGGGGGTCTGGAGCGCATTCTTCTGGCAGGAAACGCCCAGGGCGGCCATTGCTGCAATGGCAAGCCCCGCAAACAACATCTTCTTCATAACCGCTACCATTCTTCTTTTTCATACTTATTATCGCCCAAACCGCCGCTGGCGGCAATCACGCCCTCGAGTCGGACGTTCAGTTCCTCGCACTCCGGCGAGATGTACTGCTCTTTTGTCTGTGTAACCATTGTTTATTGATTTGATAATAGATACGCGAAAAGCCCGGCACTTCCATTGATTTACAGCAGGTTAAATACAACCCCCTGCTAAAAGGAGGAGTTATCAAGAATCGATATGAAGGAGCATAGATCATTCCCCTGTCATAAATGCAACTTTCAAAAATAAGCATTATCTGCCAAAAATACAAATGCCCCCCCTCCTGGAATGCTGCTCGCAGGCCGGGAGTCTTACCTAGGTGCCGTTCTTGTGTTTCAGGCGAGTCAGGCAGACCCCCGGAAAACCGTGGCCGCCCGTGGCCTCGTGAACGGGAGGGGCCCGCCGGACCGAAGGGACGGTGGGAGGGATAGCGCGAAGCGCGTAGTTTTCCGGGGGCCTGCCTGCGAGCCTACGAGAACGGCACTACAGCCTGCGAGCAGCATTCTGGGACGCGACGAAGGAGAGCTGTAGATACAAAAAAACCGCCGCAGGTATGCGCCGGAAGGGATATATGATGATTATTCTTGTGTCGGTGTGGTAGCGGGAGTGGGTCACGATCCCACGACCTCCGGATTATGAATCCGACGCTCTAACCAGCTGAGCTACCCCGCCGCACTGAAGTTGAGATAGAAGGACTCGAACCCTCACTGACAGAGCCAGAATCTGTAGTGCTACCATTACACCATATCTCAATGTTTCAAGGAACCCAATTTGCGTTGTTCGCCGAATTGGGACTGCAAAGGTACAATAATTTTTTGATTCTGCAAGAAAAACTTTACTAATTTTTCATAAGCAGCACGGAGGCCCATACTTCGCACCCTTCTCCGCGTCCGACGAAGCCGAGGCGCTCGGTCGTGGTAGCCTTGACGGAGATGTCTGAAATGTCAATGCCGAGGATCGGGGCGAGGGTCTCCCGCATCCGGAGGATGTGCGGGGCGAGTTTCGGGGCCTGGAGGGCGATGGTGATGTCGGCATTCCCGACCCGGAAGCCCTTTTCCGTGACAAGGCTGACGACCTTGCCGAGCAGGATCTTGCTGTCGATGCCTTTCCAGGCCGGATCGCTGTCGGGAAAGAGGTGGCCGATGTCGCCGAGGGCGAGGGCGCCGAGAAGGGCATCGCACAGGGCATGGATGGCGACGTCCCCGTCTGAATGGGCTACGAATCCTCTCTCCGAGGGGATCCGGATGCCGCAGAGCCACATCGGTAGCCCGTCCGAGATGGCGTGTACGTCATATCCGTTGCCGATTCTGATCTGCATGGCGATAGTTTTTCTCAAAGGTAGTGATAAAAATTTGTTTTTCTCCCCCGCGACCTTTAATTTTGTAAGATTCGTAATCAAAAACAGGAAGTATGGCTGGTTTTAACTTTGGTTTTTTCGGGGAGCGGGAGCACCGGGTATTTAACTACAGGCCCCGTTATTACGACCCCGAAAAAGAGAAGCGCAAGGCGATGTTCGGCGAAGTGGACGGTACGGCCGACAAGGACCGTGCGGAGGGGAAGTATGTCCCCGGATCCAGCATCCGCGGCGCATTCCGGGACGGGAATTACAAACGGACCCGCGGCGCCGGGACTCGCGCACAGGCGATCATCGGCATCATTACGCTGCTGCTGATCGCGGCGGTGCTGGTGTATATTACGAAGTTTTACAGTTTGTTATAGATTCCGGAACAAGTCCGGAATAACGAAACGATAGATGGAATTAAGGATATTACCGGGAAATATCGCCAACATGATTGCGGCGGGGGAGGTCGTGCAGCGGCCTGCCTCGGTGGTCAAGGAGCTTATGGAGAACGCCCTGGATGCCGGTGCCGATGACGTCAGCGTCATCATCACCGATGCGGGCCGGACGGTCATCCGGGTCATCGACAACGGCTGCGGCATGTCGCCGGACGACGCCGTGCTCTGTTTCGAGCGCCACGCCACCTCCAAGATCGCCACGGCCGAAGACCTCGACAACATCACGACCTTCGGCTTCCGCGGAGAGGCTCTCGCCTCGATCGCCGCCGTGGCGGAAGTGACACTGCGTACCAAGCGGGCGGAGGACGAAGTCGGCACCGAGGTGCAGTTCGCGGCCTCGGAGCACATCTCCACCCGGGAGGTGTCGGCGCCGGACGGCTCTAGTTTCTCCGTGCGCAACCTCTTCTACAATATCCCCGCCCGGCGCAAGTTCCTCAAGTCCGACAACGTCGAATTCAAGCACATCGTCGAAGAATTCACCCGCGTCGCCCTGACACGGGCGGATGTCTCTTTTACCCTGAGCCACAACGGCCGCGACATCTACAAACTCGCCCGGGCCCAGTCCCTCAAATTCCGGATCCTCGACCTGCTTGGGACCGGCGTCGTAGGGGAGATCGTGGATGTGCATGCAGATACTTCCACAGTGATTGTCCGCGGCTTCGCCGGAAGGCCCGACAGCGCAAAGAAGACCCTCGGCAACCAGTTCTTCTTTGTCAACGGCCGCTATTTCCGGAGCCCTTACCTGCATAAGGCCGTGATGAAGGCCTATGAAAACCTGATTCCCGAGGGCGTAACCCCGTCCTATTTCCTGTATCTGGAAACGGATCCCCACGCCATCGACGTCAATATCCATCCGACCAAGACCGAGATCAAGTTTGAGGAAGACAGCGTCGTCTTCCAGATCATCTTCGCGGCCGTCCGTGAGGCGCTCGGAAAGTTCTCGTCGGCCGGGAGCATCGATTTCGACAATCCCGAAGCGCTGGAGATGCCCGTCATCGGGAGTAAATTCGAGGAATATAAACCCGTGACGGCCCCTTCCGTAGATTTCAACCCGGATTATGATCCCTTTGCCGCCACGGGCAAGGTGACTTCGGACCCCGTCTTCCCGGATCAGCCGGGCGTTCCTGCCTGGAAGCCCCGGCAAGAGGATTACGGCAAACTGTTTGAGGCCACCACTCTGCCTTCCAGCCAGCTGATGATCGTGGGAGGGAAGTATATCCTCTCCAAGTCTGCCTCCGGTGTCCTTGTGACGAATATCCGTCGCGCCCGGGAGCGGATTCTCTACGACCGCTTTCTGGAGGTTCTCGCCCGGAACGGGCACGTATCCCAGCGGTCGCTGTTCCCGGTCCAGGTCAACGTCGGCGTCGAGAACCGCCTCGTTTTCGACGCCAAGGCCGAATTGCTCCGCACGCTGGGCTTTGACATCACGCCCTTCGGGACCGATACGGTCGTGGTGAATGCCGTACCGGAAGGGTTTTCCGCCGAACCGGGAAAGGTACAGACCCTGGTCGGCGACCTGCTGCTCATCCTTTCGGACGAGAGCGTGTCGCTGCCGGAGATGATGCGGAGCGCGATGGCGGCCAAGTTCGCGGTGCTGGGCGCCGCTTCGTCGGCCCCGATGGATTCGCTGACCGAGGCCCAGCGGCTGCTGGATGCCCTTCTTGCCAGCCAGAATCCCGAATTTACGTCTTCCGGCCGCAAGATCCTGTATGTGATCGCGGAGGATGAGTTGGACAAACATTTTTAGCAGATGCCTTATTACAGTCAAACAGGAGGTTCATTCTGGAAGCGGATTCCCGTGGCGACACGGAACCTGCTGCTCGTCAATATCATCGTATATGTCTTCACGTTCCTCGACGACCTGAGGGGCGGAGATGTCCTGATCCAGTATCTGGCGGTCTTCTTCCCGGCCTCGCCGTTTTTCCGTCCGTGGCAGGTGCTGACCTATATGTTCCTCCACGCCAACTTCGCCCACCTTTTCTTCAATATGTGGGCCCTGTTCATGTTCGGCATGGCGCTGGAGCAGGCGATCGGGACCAAAAAGTTCCTGATCCTGTATTTTGCCTGCGGCATCGGCGCATACCTGATGCACACGGGCGTGCAGTGGGCGCAGTACTCGTTTTTCCTCACGTCAGGGGCACAGGAGGCCGCTTTCAATCTTCTCCGGACACCGACCCTGGGGGCCTCCGGTGCTATCTATGTCACTGAAGTCGCCTCCGCCGTCGCATATCCCGACATGCGGCTGACGCTCATCTTCCCGCCTGTCTCTCTCAAGGCCAAATGGATGATCCTGATCTTCATCGGCATCGAACTCCTGACGGGTATTACCGGCACGATGGACGGAATCGCCCACTTCGCCCATCTGGGCGGAGCGCTCATCGGCTTTATCCTGATGATGTTCTGGAAAAAACGCAACCGATGGTAAGGCAACGGCAGAAGAAAGAGCGGGGCTTGTTCTCCCGGATCGCTTTCGGGGTCGGGGCGGTGTTGCTTGCCGTCCTGCTGCTGCTCAGCTATCTGTCGATGTGGATCAACCCGGCCTGGGCATGGTATGTGACCATCTTTGCCCTGGCTTATCTGCCGGTGCTGTTCTTCTGCGGAATGATGATTGTCTGGGGGCTCTTCCGCCGGGCCTGGGGAGCGGTTGTCCTGCTGTTGCTGGTGATGCTTCCCTCCATTATCCTGATCGGACGCTATTTCCAGTTCAACGGCCGTCCGGCGGACGGCAGCCGGGGCGACCTCAAGGTCGTTTCCTACAACGTGGGCCGGTTTGCGAACGGGCAGGATACCTATAAGCGGCTTTCCCAGGTGGAATTGGCGGAGGAAGTGGCGAATTACCTCTCCGGAACGGATGCCGATGTCATCTGCCTGCAGGAATTCTATCTTCCGAATGTCGACCAGCCCGGTGCGTGGCTCAAGCGTCATTTCCCGAAATACACCTCGGAATATTATATCTATACCGGTGCGAAAGGCCGTTTCGGGAATGTGATTCTGTCGCGGTTCCCGATTCTGGGAAAGGGGAAGGTTACCTTCGAAGAGAGTACCAATATGGCCCTTTTTACCGATCTGGATGTCCGCGGGAGCAAGATCCGGGTCTATAACTGCCACTTCGAGAGTTACAATATTTCGCTGTCGCACCTCGCCCGCTCCATCCGGGAGGACGGCGCCCGGGAGGACGGCCGCAAATTCCGCAGGGCCAACAAGATCCGCCCGAACCAGGTAGACAAGGTGATGGCCAACATCGATGCCTGCAGCGAACCGTCCATCGTCGTCGGGGATTTCAACGATACGCCCCTTTCCTATACCTATTCCCGCCTGATCCGCGGCCGGAAGGATTCCTTCCTGGAGGTCGGCAAGGGTTTCGGCGCCACCTACCGCTCCCTCTGGCCGATGCTCCGCATCGATTATATCCTGTATCCGGAAACCCTGAAGGCCCGCTGGTACGACCGCGGCGACGTGAAATACTCCGACCATTATCCCATTTTGTCCTCTTTCCTGCAATGAAAGACATCAAATCCATTCTGAACGAGGCCCTGGAAGTGCTCCGGGGCGGGGGAATCATCCTCTATCCGACCGATACCGTATGGGGAATCGGGTGCGACGCAACCAACCCTTCCGCTGTCCGGAAAATCTTCGGGATCAAGCGCCGGGACGACAGTAAGTCCCTGGTGCTGCTGGCTTCGGACCTGGACATGGTCGCCAGGTATGTCCGCCAGGTGCCCTCGATGGCGGTGGATCTCGTGGAAGTGAATGATGCGCCGATGACCATCATCTACCCGGAGGGGATCGTGTCGGAGGAAGGGAAGCCCGACCGGTTTCACCTTGCGCCCGAAACCGTTGCGGAGGACGGATCCGTCGGAATCCGGATCCCGCTGATGGATTTCTGCCGCGACCTGGCGTTCAAACTGGGGCGGCCGCTGGTCTCGACGTCGGCCAACATCTCGGGCGAGCCGACGCCGGCGTCTTTCCGGGAAATCCCGGAAGAGATCCGCACGGCGGTCGACTATGTCGTCCCGTCTTTCCTGGAGAAATCGGCTACCGGCAAAGCATCCCAGATTATCAAGGTGGGGTACGACGGCGAGATCGCGATTATAAGAAAGTAAAATAGACGGCGGCGGCGGCGGTGACGGCGGCGGTTTCGGTGCGGAGCCGCGAGGGTCCGAGGTGGATGGGCTTGAAGCCGTTTTCAACGGCGAGGGCTGCCTCCTCCGGAGAGAAATCCCCTTCGGGACCGATCAGGATGGTAATCTCCCTCTCTCCACTTCCCAGGGCGTCCTTGACGGAAATGCGTTCCGTCTCTCCCTCGAAACAATAGGCGATCAGGCGGAGTCCCTGTCCGGCGCTGCGGATGAATTCCCTGACGGTTACAGGCTCGGCAATCTCCGGAACGGCTGCCTTGAGCGACTGCTTGGCGGCGGAGAGGGCGATCCGGGCGGCCCGGTCGGTCTTGTAGACCTTCCGCTCGGAGCGGTCGCCGATGACGGGAACGATCCGGTCGACGCCCAGTTCGACGGCTTTTTCGACGAACCATTCATAGCGGTCGTTGTTTTTGGTGGGACAGACGGCCAGTGTCAAATTATAAGCATGCGAGCCCCAGCCCGGCTTTTCGTCCAGTATCTTTGCGGTCGCCCCTTTCGGGGAACATTCGGTCAAAACGCACTCATACAGTGTACCTCGCCCGTTTATGACATGGATGACGTCGCCGGTTTTGTGGCGCAGAACTTTAACGCAGTGCTGGGCCTCTTCGGCCTCCAGATAACAAATTTTCCCCTCTGTACGGGTGCTGAAGAATAGTTCCATACGTCAAATATAATAAATTTTTTTCAAAAGTTTTGAAAATTCAAAAATAAGACCTACATTTGCAGCCGCAAAATTAGTTTTGTTTAATTGTTAAATTTAACGTACAATGAAAAAGGTATTTATGTCTCTTGCAATCGTAGCCCTCATGGGTGCTGCCGTTGCTTGCAATTTCGGCGCTAAGAAAGCCGCTCAGGAAGCTGAAGAGGCTTGCACCGAGGCTTGCGATTCCTGCAAGGCCGCTTGCGATTCTTGCGGTACCTGCTGCGACAGCCTTGCCGCTGAGGTCGCCGAGGCCGCTGAGGCCATCGCCGAGTAAGCAGAAAGTTTTAATTTTTGCTGGAAATGATATTGTCCCGGGAGGAACAATATCTTTTTTTTGTATATTTACCACCTGTTTGCCTCAAATTCAGTTCACATGAAACCGAAATTCCTGCTTTTCCTGCTGCTGACCTTTTCCCTGTCGGCCGCGGCGCAGCGCCCGAAAACGGCGGCCCAGGCTTATGTGGACAGAATTGCGGCTCAGGAGCCGCTGCGGTCCTCCGTTTGGGGCGTGCTGGCCGTCAACTCCAAGGGCGATACCCTGGCTGTCAGGAACGCCCGGGCGCGGATGCTCCCCGCCTCCAACATGAAGCTCATCACGACCGGGGCCGCCCTGCACAGGCTCGGGGGTGAATTCCGGTATGAGACCGCCATCGGTTATAGCGGACGGGTCGAAGCGGGGACGCTCAAGGGGGATGTGTATATCATCGGCGGCGGCGACCCTACGATTGCGGCCCCGGACAGCATCGCCACGGCATCCTTCACCCTGTTTTCCAACTGGAAGAATTTTCTCCTCCGGGAAGGCATCCGCCGGATTGAGGGACGGATCATCGGCGACGGCCGCTGGCTGGACGGCGGGGTTGAGCATCCCTCCTGGACCTGGGATGACCTCGGCACCGACTACGGCACAGGAGGGAACGGCCTCTGCTATTATCAGAACCAGAAAGAGTTCGTCATCACGGCCGGCCCGGCTGCGGGTGATCCGGTCCGCTGGCGGGAATCCGTCCCCGAGACACCCTGGATGAAGTATACCTGCACCGGCGTTACGGCCCGGCCCGGCACAGGGGACGAAATCTATCTGTATACGACCGACCTGGCACCCGTCGGGGAGATCCGGGGGACCTTCGCCCTGGACAAGCGGACCCGGACCGAACACTTTTCCAATAAATTCGGCGCCCTGACGTGCGCCCATCATTTCTACAAATTCCTGCTGCGGGGCGGGATCATCGCGACGGGCGGCGCCGCGGATATCGACCGGGCCGGCTGGATCCGGAGCGGATTTAATCAGCCGCTTACGGACAGGGCGGTCTCGCAGGACAGCCTCAAGGTCCTCGGAAAGACCTATTCGCCGACACTCGCGCGCATCTGCCGCGAGACCAACCACCGCAGCGACAATTTCTACGCAGAGACCCTTCTGCGCACCCTCGGAAGGCGGGAACTCGGGTTCGACAATTACGATTCCTGCGCCGTCGTGGAGCGGAAGATCCTGGAAGAACTCGGGGTGGATACCCGGAACGGACTCATCCTCACGGACGGGAGCGGACTTTCACGCCAGAATGCCGTCTCGCCGGAATTTCTTGTCCGCTTCCTCGTCGCCATGCGGCGGTCTCCGGCCTGGAACGATTACCTTGCCTCCCTTCCGATTCCCGGTGCCAACGGCACGATGCGGGTGGTCCTGCCTGCCCTCCCGCAGGAAACCAAAGAAAGGATCCACCTCAAGAGCGGATCCATGAACGGCGTGCTTTGTTACAGCGGCTATATTACCCCAAAGGAGGGGAAAAAGGAGACGGTCTTTTTCTCGATCCTCACCAACAACGCGGCGGTCCCGGCGTCGAAGGTGCGTCCCGTCATCACCCAGATTATCGCGCTACTCGCGGAATAGTTTCCGTACCAGGGCCGGGATGTCGCCGACCTTGACGACTTCGATGCCTTCGGCCTTGTGGTCGAGGCGGCTGTACGACGAGACGAAGATCCGTGCGAACCCGAGACGGGCGGCTTCCTGGATGCGCCGGTCAACCTGTGAAACGGGGCGGATCTCGCCGCTGAGGCCAACTTCGCCGGCGAAACAGACATCCTTCGGAATGGCAAAATCAAAATTGGAAGACAGGACGGCCACCACGACGGCGAGGTCGCAGGACGGGTCTGTCACCTTGAGTCCGCCGGCCATGTTGAGGAAGACGTCTTTCTGACTCAGTTTGAATCCGGCCCTTCGCTCGAGCACGGCCAGGAGCATGTTGAGGCGCCTGACGTCGAAGCCGGTCGCGCTGCGCTGCGCCGTACCGTAGACGGCGGAACTCACGAGGGCCTGCACCTCGAAGAGGAAGGGCCTCGTGCCGTCGAGCATGGCGCTGATGGCCGTCCCGCTCAGGCCGTCCCCGTGCATCGGAATCAGCATTTCAGACGGATTGGAGACCTCCCGGAGGCCCGTCCCGGTCATCTCGAATACGGCCAGCTCGGAGGTGGAACCGAAACGGTTCTTGATGCTCCGGAGCACCCGGTAAGGCCCTTTGTTCTCGCCCTCGAACTGCAGGACGACGTCGACGATGTGCTCCAGGATCTTGGGACCGGCGATACTGCCTTCCTTGGTGATGTGGCCGATCAGGATGACGGGGATACCCGTTTCCTTGGCGAAGCGGAGCAGGACAGCGGCGGTTTCCTTGATCTGCGAGACGCTGCCGGCCGTCGATTCGACATTCTGGCAGTACATCGTCTGCACGGAATCCACGACCATCAGGTCGGGTGCGACTTCCTGCGCTTCGGCGATGACATTGTCGAGAAGTGTCTCGGAGTAGATATAGCAGTTGGACAGGTCACCGCCCAGCCGGTCCGCGCGCATCTTGACCTGCCGGACACTTTCTTCTCCCGTGACGTACAGGGTCTTGAGCGAAGGGCGGAGCAGGGGAATCTGGAGACTCAGGGTCGATTTGCCGATGCCCGGCTCGCCGCCGATCAGCACCAGGGATCCCTTGACGATGCCGCCGCCGAGCAGCCGGTCTACCTCGGCGTTGCCGAGCGGAATGCGGTCTTCGGCAGAGGACGTCACGTCGCGGAGCCGCACGGGTTTGCGGCTCTCTCCGGGAACCGCTACGGAGAGCTGCTTTTTGGCGGGGCCTGTCGCGACGGTTTTCTCCACCAGCGTATTCCATTCTCCGCAGGCGGGGCATTTCCCCATCCACTTCGGGCTCTCATTGCCGCAACTGGTGCAGAACCAGATGCTTTTTATCTTACTTGTCGCCATAATCGTGTATTCCGGACACTGTTTTTGTCATTCCGGGCCTGCCCCGGAATATCCGTAAAGATACCGCTTTGGCGCAAAACTCGCAAATTTTTATCAAGAATATCAAAACAGATTGTTATTTTTGTAAACTGATTAGAAAATACTTCATTTATGGCAAAATGCGTTTTGGTATCAGGCGGCGCGGGCTTCATCGGGAGCCACGTGACTGTCGAACTGATTGAGGCCGGCTACGACGTAGTCGTGGCCGACAATATGTCGAATTGCGATATGACCTGCTTTGAGGGAGTCCAGAAGATCATCGGCAGGAAACTTCCGTTCGAGAAGGTGGACTTCTGCGACGCGGCGGCGACCGACAGGCTCTTCTCGGACTACAAGATCGATGCGGTCATCCACTTCGCCGCCTTCAAGGCTGTCGGTGAATCGGTCGAGAAGCCCGTGATGTATTACAAAAACAACCTCGGATCCTTCCTCAACGTGCTGGAAGCGGCTTCGGCCCACGGCTGCCACAATGTCCTGTTCTCTTCATCGGCTACCGTGTACGGCGAGCCCGACAAGGTCCCTGTGACGGAAGAGACGCCGCGCAAGCCGGCCACTTCCCCTTACGGCGCCACCAAGCAGATGTGCGAAGATATTCTCAATGATGTCGTCAAGGCGACAGCCGGGACGGAGGGCGAGATCAAGGGCATCCTGCTGCGCTACTTCAACCCCATCGGCGCCCATCCGAGCGCGCTGATCGGCGAGCTGCCCCGTGGCGTCCCCAACAACCTCGTCCCGTTCATCACCCAGACCGCCATCGGCAAACGCGCCTGCCTCAGCATCTTCGGCAATGATTATCCCACCCCCGACGGCACCTGCCAGCGCGACTACATCGACATCGTCGACCTCGCCCAGGCGCACGTCTACGCCGTCCGCCGGATGCTCGACGGCAAGATGGAGAAAGGCTGTGAGGTGTACAATGTCGGTACAGGCCGTCCGGTCTCCGTCCTGGAGCTGGTGAACGCCTTCGAGAAGGTCAACGGTCTCAGGCTGAATTACAAATTCGCGCCGCGCCGCGCCGGAGACGTCACCGCCATCTGGGCCGATCCTTCCCTTGCCAACAAGGTGCTTGGCTGGAAGGCCAGACGCAGCGTCGAGGATACCCTGGCCTCCGCCTGGGCCTGGGAGAAACATATTGCCGGAAAGTAGAACAGAAATATTTACAATAGGATGAAGAAAGGTTTTTTCAGTCGCCTGAGCGACACCGCCAAGATCAGAAGCCGCGCCTCCTTTGCCGACGTCGAGCAGAAGATCACCAAGTATGAGTACGGTTCGGATGCTTTCATGAAGATCCTTGCAAGCCGTTATTCGTGCCACTCCTTCAACAAGTATCCCGTTTCGGAATCCAAGTTGAGGATGATTCTGGAAGCCGGCCGCCTGGCGCCCTCCGCGAAGAACCTCCAGCCGACCCGTATCTGGGTCGTCAAGAGCGAAGAGGCGCTCGCCCGCCTCAGGACGATTCATCCCTGCTACGGTGCGCCGGTCGTCCTCATCGTCGGCTGCCGGAACGAAGAGGCCTGGATCCGCGAGAGTGACGGGATCAATGCGGCGAAGACCGACGCCGCTATCGTACTGACGCACCTGATGCTGACGGCTACGGACGCCGGGCTTGCGAACATGTGGATATGGGACTTCAATCCCGGCAAGATCCGCGAGGTCTTTCCGGAGATGCGGGAGCATGGAATCTACGGTCTCCTCGCGATCGGCCATCCGGCCAGCGGCGAAGGCGCTCCCACGGAACTCCATACCGTCCGGAAGTCTATTGAGGAGATGGTGACGGTCCTGTAGGCCAAAACAGGCCCGTTCCCGGGACGATAAAGAAAAATTTACTATCTTTGCGAACTATTTAAATTTGGAAAGACATGAATCTTAGAGACATCAAAAAAGACATTAAAGAATTGTAATGATTGATGTCAGATTATAACGAAACAGGCCGCGAACTCCGCGGCCTGTTGTTTTACTGTTCGTCTGGTTTTGGGAAGGGCAATTCTTCAGGAGACTTGATATAGTCTATGGCCTGGTTGATGCGCTTTTCGGGGAAGTTCTCCACGGGCCTGAAGGCTGCCTTTCCGTTCCCGAAAAACGCGGAATTGTCCGCCGCAACCGCTCTTTGATTCTGTCGTATGTGGACGGGGAAACGCTTGATGCTCACAGCGATACGATAGAAGGATTCACCGCGGTCATAGTCCAGCACGAGTGTGACCATCTGGACGGCGTCCTCTATACCGACCGCGCTGACTCCCTGTGGACAGTGTCCGATTAGCGGCCCTGCAAAGTTTCTCCTCCGCTGTTTAAAAAACAAGACTTTTCATTGTCTTGTCAAATTAATTGCATACCTTTGTTCCCCGGAATTTCTGTCGCCGTACAGATAATTCCGGTTTTTACATATTCACACAATGGCTACATTCCGTGAAAGGGCGCTCGCCGTGGCGTCCTCACGCAGTTCCGGGAGGTTCTGCGTGGAACAAGGGCCGATTTCGACGTACTTCGGCCAGAATGTGTTCACTGTGGAGACCATGCGGAAATATCTTCCCGCCAAAGCCTTCACAGCAGTATTGGAGGCCCGTCAGAACGGGCTCAAAATCGAAAGGGCTATCGCAGACGAAATTGCCTCGGGCATGAAGACCTGGGCGATGGAGCGCGGAGCAACCCATTTTACCCACCTTTTCCAACCGCTTACCGGCGCGACCGCCGAAAAACACGAAGCATTTGTCGTCCCCGGAGACAACGGGATAGCGATGGAACAGTTCCGCGGCGCGGCACTGGTCCAGCAGGAGCCGGACGCATCAAGTTTCCCCAGCGGAGGCCTCAGGAACACTTTCGAGGCGCGTGGATATACTGCATGGGACTCAACCTCGCCGGTATTCGTCCTGGACGGGACCCTTTGCATTCCCTCCGTTTTCGTGTCTTACAACGGAGAGGCTCTGGACATGAAACTGCCCTCTCTGCGCTCCATTCATTCCATTGACAAAGCCGCTACCCGTGTAGCCGCATATTTCGATCCTTCAGTCACTTCCGTAAAAGTTAACATAGGGCTGGAACAAGAATATTTCCTTGTGGACGAAGCCCTTTACAATTCCCGTCCGGACCTCCAACTCTGCGGCCGCACGGTCATCGGACACACTTCCGCGAAGGACCAGCAACTGGAAGACCACTATTTCGGAGCCATTCCTTCCCGGGTCATCGCTTTCATGAAAGATTTCGAGACCGAGGCTTACAAACTTGGAATCCCGCTCCATACAAGGCATAACGAAGTGGCCCCGGGCCAGTTCGAATGCGCACCAATATTTTCGGAGATCACGCAGGCGATTGACCAAAACATGCTTCTGATGATTGTCATGCAGAAAGTGGCGGAGAAACACGAACTAAAGGTCATCCTCCACGAGAAGCCTTTCAACGGCATAAACGGCAGCGGGAAGCATTGTAACTGGTCCCTCTGCACGGACGGCGGCGTCAATCTGCTTTCCCCGGGAAAGACAGCCGACGGGAAACTGCGTTTTCTCTCTTTCTACAGCTGTGTGCTCAAGGCCCTAGCCGAGCATAATCACCTGCTCATGGCCTCCGTGTGTTCTCTGGGCAATACCTGGCGGCTTGGCGGAAACGAAGCGCCTCCGGCCATACTGTCAGTCTTTTCAGGTTCCACTCTGGCTAAAGTCTTCGAAGCCATCCTCAAGATGGAAAGCGTGGACTGGGAGTCTGGAGCCAAGAGCATCAGCATAGTCGGGTCAATCCCTGAGATTATTCTTGACAATACAGACCGTAACCGCACCTCTCCTTTCGCTTTCACAGGGAATCGCTTTGAATTCAGGGCGTTGGGCTCTTCGGCCAATCCGGCCAGCGCCACTTTCGTCCTGAACAGCATTGTCTCGGACAGCCTCAGCCTCTTCGCCGACAAGGTGGACAAGCTTCTTGCAGATGGCGAGGAAAAGGAAAAAGCCATACTTACAGTTATCCGGGAGTTCCTGGAAGCCGCCAGGCCGATAATGTTTGAAGGGAACGGCTACAGCAGGGAATGGCAGGAAGAATCGGCCAGACGTGGACTTCGTTCCGTCGGTAATGCCGCCGAGGCTTTCCACGCTTTCCAGGAAGATTCATCGGTAAAAGTGCTCACTTCGACGGGCGTTCTCTCGAAAGGAGAAATCGAGGCCCGGGTGGAAGTGATGGAGGAAACTTTCGTGAAAAAACTCCAGATAGAAGCCAGGGTGATGGGAGATATCTGTCTTAACCATATCATCCCTGCAGCCATCTCCTATCAAAACGTGCTGGCCCGGAACCTGAAGGCCTGCAGTGATATTTTCGGAGACGAAGCCCCGTCTCTGAGCAAGGCGGCGGCAAAGAGTTTCCGTGAGATATCCACCCTCGTCAACTCCCTCAGCGACGGCATAACTGATTTGGTGGAAACCAGGAAAAAAGCCAACAGGGTCGAGAACATGTCCGAGAGGGCTATCCGGTACTCCACGGAAGTGATGCAGCGTATGTCAAAAGTCAGGGAAGCGGCGGACCGTCTGGAAATGCTGGTCGACGACGCTTGCTGGCCTCTTCCCAAATACCGTGAACTCTTATCCTTGTAGGCCATGTGTGGAATAGTAGGTTATGTAGGTGAGCGTCAGGCATGTCCTGTCATCATCAAGGGTCTTCACCGTCTGGAATACAGAGGATATGACAGCGCAGGGGTGGCCATAGTCCATCCTGACGGAGTAATCGACATTCACAAGTGCAAAGGCAAGGTTTCCGGCCTGGAAGCATTCCTCGCGGGGAAGGATAGCAGCGGGACCATAGGCATAGGGCACACCCGCTGGGCGACGCATGGCGAGCCGAATGACATAAATGCCCATCCGCACCTTTCCCGTTCCGGGGAAATCGCTCTTATCCATAATGGAATAATAGAGAATTTCCGGGTACTCAGGGATGCCCTTCGGACCAATGGTTTTACTTTCCGCAGCAGCACTGACTCGGAAGTGCTGGTGAATCTGATAGAATATGTCCGCGAATCGGAAAAATGCAGCCTGGAAGAGGCTGTCCGGGTCGCGCTGAAACAGGTTGTCGGGGCCTATGCGATTGCCATTGTGGAAAAGGGAAACACTTCGCGCATCATCGCCGCCAGGAAGAGCAGTCCCATGGCAATAGGAATAGGCGATGGGGAATATTTCCTCTCCTCCGACGCTGCGTCCATCATTGACTACACGCAGGATTTCGTGTACCTGAAAGACAATGAGGTCGCGGTCATTGAGAAGGGTAAGCCTCTGCATATAATGAATCTGGACGGAAAGGACAGCAAGGTCGCCGTGCAGAAATTGAAAATGTCTATTTCCCAACTGGAGAAAGGCGGTTTCGACCATTTCATGCTCAAGGAAATCTATGAGCAGCCGGAAACCCTGGAGGACTGTGTCCGCGGCCGGGTGATTCCCGCCAGCAAGGAAATAGTCCTTTCGGGCGTCCTTAACAACAAAGAGAAGTTCCTCAAAGCCCGGAGAATCATATTCGTTGCATGTGGAACTTCTTGGCACGCATCCCTAATAGGCGAACACCTTATAGAAAATATGTGCCGCATCCCGGTCGAGGTGGAGTACGCTTCGGAATTCCGTTATAGGGATCCCATACTCTACCCGGACGATATTGTGATTGCCGTATCCCAGTCCGGCGAAACTGCCGACACTCTTGCCGCCGTGGATCTGGCCCGTAAGGCCGGGGCATTCATCTATGGAATCTGCAATGTGGTCGGCTCGTCCATTCCCCGGGCGACCGATTCCGGAACTTATATCCACGTAGGCCCGGAGATCGGCGTCGCTTCGACCAAGGCCTTTACCGGCCAGGTGACCGTGATGACCATGCTCGCCCTTCTGGTCGGCCGCCTTCGCGGGACCATAGAAGAGGGCTATTATCACCGTGTCGCGCAAGCCATTCTGGAACTCCCGGCGACCATCCGCGAGGCGCTCAATACGGCGGAGCCGGTTTCGGCCCTTGCCCGCACCTTCACCTATGCCCATAATTTCATCTATCTGGGCCGTGGCTACAATTATCCTACTGCGCTGGAGGGAGCCTTGAAGCTTAAGGAAATATCCTATATCCACGCGGAAGGGCTTCCCGCGGCCGAAATGAAACATGGTCCCATTGCCCTGATCGACTCGGAAATGCCCACTGTGGCTATAGCCACGCTCGACAAAACCTATGAGAAGACGCTGTCCAACATAGAGGAGATAAAGGCCCGCGGTGGGAAAATCATCGCCATTGTTTCCAAAGGCGACGATCTGGTCCGCCGGAGCGCGGATTATTGTATCGAGGTCCCGTCCACAGTAGAATGCCTGATGCCACTAGTCTCCGTAATCCCGCTGCAACTTCTGGCTTATTACATAGCCACTTACAAAGGCCGCAACGTGGATCAGCCCAGGAATCTTGCAAAATCAGTAACCGTTGAATGATGAAATACAGGAATCTTACATCTGAAGAAATCAAAAAACTTGAAGCGGCTGGATGCGTGGCCCGGAACTGGTCTGACGTGCTCACGTCGGCATCGAGCCTGGACCCGGCCCGTATCCGCGGTGTCAATTTTATCGGCCCTGTGCGCATGGGCACTTTTGATAAAGAGTTCTCGCTCCCGGGGAATGTGGTGAAGCCGTCCGGAATCCGCAATGCTACCCTCAGCAACGTGACTGTCGGGGACAACTGTCTGATAGAGAACGTGGCCAATTACATTTCGAATTACGAGATAGGAGAGGACAGTTGCATAGACAACGTGGATTTGATGTTCGTCGAAGGGGAGTGCACTTTCGGCAACGGGGTGGAAGTCTCCGTGATGAATGAAACCGGCGGACGCGAAGTGCGCATTCACGAAAAACTGACGGCCCAGGTGGCTTATATCCTCACGATGTACCGTCACCGCCCGGAACTGACAGCGCAGCTTAACGCGCTGGCGGACGAGTTCGCCAATAGCCGACGGAGCACGTCCGGAAAGATTGCCTCCAATGTGATTATCCGCAATACCCGCTACATCAATGGAGTCAATGTGGGACCCTATGCGGTCATCAGCGGGGCTAGCAGACTGAGGAACGGGACCATCGTGAGCAATGCCTCCGCCCCGGTTTGCATAGGTCACGGGGTGATAGCCGACGATTTCATTATCTGCAGCGGCTCTTCCGTCGAGGACAATACTACCGTCGACAGGTGTTTCATAGGCCAGAGTTGTCATTTCGGCCATGGATACAGCGCTTCCGATTCGCTCTTTTTCTGCAACTGCGTCGGGGAAAACGGCGAAGCCTGTGCCATTTTCGCCGGTCCGTTCACGGTCACTCATCACAAGAGTACGCTTCTGATTGCCGGCATGTTTTCATTCATGAATGCCGGCAGCGGTTCCAATCAGAGCAATCATCTCTACAAACTTGGGCCCATCCATCAGGGAATTCTGGAGCGTGGCTGCAAGACGGCCTCGGATTCCTATATCCTGTGGCCTTCCCGCATCGGCGCTTTTTCTCTTGTCATGGGGCGGCATGCCACCCATTCCGACACGACCAACCTGCCGTTTTCATACCTTATCGAGCAGCAGAATTCGACCTTCCTGGCCCCTGCAGTTAGCCTTCGGAGCGTCGGGACCATACGCGACGCCCAGAAATGGCCGA
>JAEEGL013612923.1_pt1 | contig 20729 bp, 13 predicted proteins | sample 9134231 | NCBI WGS metagenome assembly JAEEGL01 (sample SAMN16246548, study PRJNA631951) | gut metagenome | biome: gut microbiome; feature: rumen; material: fiber-attached | host: Bos | place: Iran: Karaj | collected 2018-10
GTTTCCCACAGTACGTCAAAAACCGCCTTCCTGTCGTACTTGGAACGCCCCAACTGTTCCTTTCTCAGATATTTGAGGTCAAGAATCTTGTCGTCGGGAAGTTGCTTCGCCTCCTCCAACAACGCATTTAGAAACCCAATCAAGAGTTCCTTGTTGAGTTCCGAGCCAAACAGTTTGTTGAAACCAAAGTCGGTGTATGGATTGATGTATCGTGACATAGTGTTTCGTGTTTTTTGTTACCGACTGCAAAGATATGTTTTTTTTCTGAAAAACATAACAGTTTTACGAAAAAAATTCACACAAACAAGAAAGACACTCCCACAAACATTTGCGAGGGTGTCTTTCATCTTTCTCTATTCTTAAAAACTACTATTTTTCCTGTTTGTTGCTATTGCCGAGCCACTTGACGAATGACACGATGATGTATGCGAATATTATGACCGGCACTGCGAGCCACTTGAACAATATCAGCATCAACACCGTAAAAATCAGGAAGTTGAACACCAACTTATGCTCCTTGTACTTGAACGATTTGAGTTTGAGCGAAAACATCGGCAGGTTTGTCACCATCATCACAGCCACAAACATCGCCATCGGCAGCAGGAAGTACCATTTGCCAAGCACATACACTTGCAGACCAATGAGAACCATCTCCCACTTAAACTCAACCTCGGTGCCCATTGCGTCAAAGATGTACGTGATGAGCAAATCTTCCGGCACTGTGGCGTCTATAAGCGGTATCGACGCCATGAACATCGCGCAAGCCGGCGACGCCAACCCCTTGAAACTGTGCGCCTGCTCGGGGTCGATGTTGAATTTTGCGAGCCTAAGTATCGCAAACACAGCCACCAATATCGCACAGAGCAGCACCGCAATCTCCCACGGCTCGAAGGTGAAGATGCCGCCGCGCAGCCGCATCGACTGTTTCAGGAATTGAAACAATATAGCCGACGGCGCAACGCCAAAGCTGATGGCGTCGGCGAGCGAATCGAGCTGCTTGCCAAGTTCGGAGCAGGCGTCCAACAACCGCGCCGCAAATCCGTCGCTGAAATCGAACACAGCCGCTATCAGTATCAGACACGCCGCCCACACAAGGCTCTTCTCGCCTTCCATCGCCAAGAAGGTTGACAACATTCCGCAGAATGCACTCGAACAAGTCAACAGGCTTGGTACGAATCTTAATTTACTTTTGAATCCCGACATTTTTATGTAATATATACTTGTTTTGTCTTCTCAGTTGCAAATATAAGACCATTCGACATTTTTTTGAGAATCTTTTTTGCTATTAATTTCCGCGTCATAATAATTCGTATATTTGCCGCCGCAAAGTTCGGTGTTTTTTTAATTTTGTAAAAGTTTATTTGTCATTTTTTATGAAAAAATATTTGCCTTCAATCATAATCCTGATGCTGATGACGATGCAAATGTCAGTGGCACAAATAGTTGGCAACGCCAACGACTTCCTCGAAATTGGTGGTTTTGCGGCGGGTCAGTCGCTTGGAAACGCCGACGGAGCGTACATTTCGGGCGCGGAGGCGGGTCATTGCAATCCTGCGGGACTGCCGACTGCCGACGAAAAATATGATTTTGCCTTCCTGCACAACCGTTACATGGGCGGAATGGCGACGCAAAACATGCTGTCGGCGGCGTGCCAGACCGATTCGCTTACCGCAATGGGCGCGACTCTCGTGCGCGTGGGAGTTGACGACATCCAGAATACGCTCCACCTTTTTGACCCCGACGGCAATATCAACTACGACAACATCACGTACTTCTCGGTGGCGGATTACGCGCTTTATCTTTCGTTTGGACGGCGGCTCAGACGCATCCCCGCGCTCACCCTCGGCGGCAACGTCAAGCTCATCTACCGTCACGAGGGCGACTTCGCCAACGCATACGGCTTTGGAATCGACCTTGCCGCCCGATATTCGTGGCAACGCCTCTCCTGCGCGGCTGTACTACGCGACGCAACCACCACATTTGATTTTTGGAGCGTCAACGAGTCAGAATTTGATTCCGCCTACTTAGCCACCGGCAACACCGTGCCTGAGAGCCGCTTGGAACAGCGGTCGCCGTCATTGATGCTCTCGGCGGCGTACAGGATGGAGCGCGGCGATTTTAGGGCGGCGGCAATGGCGGCGTTGAGGACGTATTTCGGCTACAACACTCAATACATCGTCCATTCCAACTTCGCGTCCATCGACCCCGCGCTTGGCGTCGAATTGTCTTACAGGGATTTGGTGATGGTTCGCGGCGGCATTTCGGATTTTCAGCACGACAACGCCCTCAATATTTCGCACAAAACCTCAGCCCGTCCGTCAATAGGCGCAGGGCTGAGGCTTTATGGGTTCAGGATCGACTACGCCTTCTTTTTCAGCGGCGCGATGGGGCTTGGGAGCAATGTGGTGACGTTGGGCTGGAGGCGATAACAATTTTTACAATACATCGAAATCTCTTACTACCGACGGCGAACAAAAAAAGAAGGTTTATAAATTTGCTAAAATGTTGTAAAGGTCGTAATACTCTTTTGCTCCATACAGGAAAAAATCTCCCGCACACACGCTGCTTTGGAAATCCACTGGCATCTCGACGTATTTCACATTGTCGAAAGGCACATGGCGGCTGGTCTTGGCCACCCTGCCGGCGTATGCCCTCTGTGTTTTGGTGAAAAAACAGACGCCATAATTGTTTTTGCTGGTGGCAATCATCAGGTCGATGCCTTCCTCGATGTCAAGTTTGGTGTTGTATATCACCTGACATTTTGACCCAAGACGCTCGTATATCAATTTGTTGAAGTGGACATCGCGTACGAGGGAAGGATAAGTGCGATAATACCTCGCCTTGATGCCGGACACAAGGTCGGGACGCTTCAAATCACCAAAGAAACTCCTGTTGAAATCCAAATAATATTGGTATGATTCTTCTTGACTGGGAATTGATTGCTCAGAAACAATGTAATCGTAAAAAGCGTCCACAAACATTGGAAGCCATATCGCCCACTCCACCTCATTGTTCCTTTCTTGCGAAAAAGAAAGCGTGTAAGTGGCGACTAACTGCCTGATTCCATCTGACGTCAGATTGATTTTTGGCAGAAGATTCGGAAAATTATGCGTGTCGAATATGTGCATGATGAAACCCTGTCCGAAAAAAACTGGCGGCTACTGATACATATATGAAGTTGTCGCCGTACAATACCTTATATATTGTTTGGCGACAACAGACAAATAGATTCTCCGATTTAGAACGCCGCAGGGTACTCGCCGGCATCGGTCAAGTCCTGGAATTTTTTAACGACGGTCGGGCGGTCTTCCTTGTAGGTGACGCCAAACCATTTTGCGTTGCTGGTGAGGACTTTGGTCTTGGCGGTGCTGGTCTTGATGAGCTGGTCTACCACCCACGGAATCAGGAACTCCGCCTTGGGCTTGGAGATGTTGTCGCGGAGGAAGTCGGCGAAATATTTCTCCAGATAGCCGAAGAAGTCGGGCGTGAATCCCCAGAAATTCATCGAGACGGGGGTATCGTCGGCGATTTCGGTCTTTTGGTCGTCCTCTATGAAGACAATCTTGCCGTCCTCACGGATTATCTTGGTGCGCTCCACGACTGTGGTGAGGTTGCCGTCGGCGTCGCGGTTGCATACGCCACGCGACACAGTGCCGTATTCAGAAAGCGTGTTGGCTACGGGATAGCCAACCATGCAATACTGGTTCTTGGAGCCTTCGGGCAATGTGTTGAAATACTCGGCGATGGTCTGGTAAGCCTCCTTGCCGTAGAAGTCGTCGGCGTTGATTACGGCAAACGGCTCTTTTACAATGTGGCGGGCGGCGAGGATTGCGTGCGCCGTGCCCCACGGTTTTTCGCGGTCGGCGGGCAGGGTGAATCCCTGCGGCAGGTCGTCCTTGTCCTGGAAACAATATTCGCTCGGCAGCGAGCGGCTCACCTGCGAGATGATCACGTCCTTGAAGTCCTTCTCGATGTCGCGCCTGATTACGAACACCACCTTGCCGAATCCGGCGCGTGCGGCGTCAAAACACGAATACTGCAAAATCGCCTGACCCGAGGGACCGAGCTTGTCAATCTGTTTGAGCCCTCCGTAACGGCTTCCCATTCCGGCGGCCAATACTAAAAGTGTTGGTTTCATATCTTTAACAATTAATTTTTGCAAAGTTACAATAATTGTTCTAATTTTGGTGCGCTTTGCGGCGATTTTTTGTTTAAAACACAAATTAAAACAAATTTAAATGAATAATTCACTTTAATTCGTTATAATTCGTTTAATTTTCGTTGAAAAAAAAACGCCGCAGGCGGAATATTTAATGTTTAATGTAACAAAATGAAGTCTATGTTTTTCATATTGCCGATGTTCCTGTTGCTGATAATTGGAGCGGCTTTTTACATCTATTTCAGGCTGCGGCCGCTCTTGCCCGCCCCCGGCACATGGATGTCGTGGGTGGCAAAAATTGTCTATGTAATCGTGTTTTTTTCGTACATTGCCGGCTTCATGCTGCAAATGCGCGGACATTACGCGCTCAGTACGCCGTTTCTCCACGTGGGTGCGTGGATGCTGGCGGCGATATTGTACTTCGTGCTGACATTTGTGCTGATAGACATCCTGCGCGGCGTCAACGCATTGACATTCAAGTCAGAAATCCTGACGTTCAGATACCAATACGGCGATTCGGGCGGGCATCTTTGGTCGCTCGTGGGCTGCATTGCGACGGCGTTGGTATTGGTCTGCGGATATTTCAACGCCAAATTTCCTGCCACTACACACCTTAGTTATAAGACCGACAAGGAGATTTCGAGGGATTTCAAGTACGTCTTGGTGTCGGACGTGCATCTCGGCATGATCAACTGCGAAAAGTTCATGGAAGTCCTCAAAGACCGCATCAACGCCGAAAACCCTGATTTTGTGGTGATTGCGGGCGACTTTTTTGACGGCGACCCTTATCCCGTCATCAATTCAAACGTCGGCTCGATACTCCGCGAAATCAAGACCGGCTACGGCATTTTTGCCGTCAATGGCAACCACGAATGGATTGGCGATGCGAATGTCGCCGACGATTTTCTAACAAAGCACGGCGTGACGGTGCTGAGGGATTCCACGGCGCGTCTGCCCTTTGGCGTGACCATCGTCGGGCGCGAGGATTTGTCGGCGGGACGTCCCGGTGGCAAACGCACCGGACGCAAGCCGCTCGCCGATGTAGTCGCCGACATCAACCGAAACGACTACACCATCCTCCTCGACCATCAGCCCAAAAACCTCGACGAAGCCGCCAATTCGGGCGCAATCGACATCGAACTTTCGGGACACACACACGCCGGGGCGCAACTGTGGCCGCTGTTCATCCTGTCAAGAAGTATGTATGAAAATGATTACGGACAATACCGCAAACTCAACACCGACTTCTATACGACCTCCGGCTACGGCACCTGGGGCCCGCCAATCAGGACAAGCGCGCGTCCTGAACTGGTGGTGATTGAGACAAAAAAGAACTAATTAAACCCTGATGCCAATCAGCGTCATGTCGTCAACCTGCGGGGAGGCGCCGCGCCATTCGAGGATTTTTTGTTCGACAACCTGTTTCTGCTGGAGCATTGGCTTTGCGGAGTTTTCGGCGAGCATCTGCATCATGTTCCTCTGGAGGAATTTGCGTCGGTCGCCGCCGCCAAGCTGATCCTGGATGCCGTCGGAGAAGGTGTATATCAGGTCGCCTTTTTCGATTTTCATGGTGAAGTTTTCAAAGTGATCCTTCTCACGCACAAAAGCGCCTACGGGCATGGGGTCGCCCTTCAACTTGGCGGCGTTGCCATCGCGAATCATTATCGCGGTCTGGTTGGCCATGGCGTAGCGGAGTTCCATGTTTTCAAAGTCATAACAGCAAATGGTCATATCCATGCCGTCGCTGATGCTCTTTCCGTTGTACGACGACGAAAGCGTCGTCTTGATGAAAATCCTCAGCCTGTCAAGCACGTTGCCAGGGTTTTTGGCGTCGGCTTCCGTCACCAAAAACTCCTTCAACGCCGAAATGCCGAGCATCGAGAGGAATGCGCCCGGTATGCCGTGTCCGGTGCAATCACCCACCACCATCACGGAATACCTGCCGCAGCGGACGGCGAGGTAATAGTCGCCGCTCACGATGTCGCGCGGACGGTAGAACACAAAGCTATCCGGAAACAACTCCCTGACGTCGGCATCAGACGACACAGCCGCCCTCTGTATCCTCTGCGCATAGTGGATGCTTGAGATGAGCTTGTTGTTGACAGACTCCACCTCCTGCCATTGCTTGGTGATGATGTCCTTCTGGACGGCTATCTCGTCGCGCTGCGCCATGATTTCGTCGCGCTGCGATTCTATCTCGCGCTTTTGGGAGAGGAGGATGGAGTTTTTTTCGGAGAGCTGCAAGTTGGCCTTGTGCTTGATGTCCAACGCCCTTGTGATGTAGAATATCAATAGCGACACCAATATCAGCCCGCACACAAGCGAAATCAATATGGTCTTCATGCGCTGCCGGTCGGCGTAGAGCTGTTTTTTTTCAGCCTCCTGGACGCGGAGCGCCTGCTCGGTCTTGAAGTTGGATATGATGTTGAGCGTGCTGTCGTTGGCGTACTTGGTGCGGTAGGCGTACATCTGTTTGTAATGTTTTATGGCGTTTTTGTAGTCGCCGATCTTTTCGTATGCGTCCGACAACGCCTCGTTGAAATCCGCATTCAAGGCGTTGCGGGTGTTGTCGCCGAGGTATTGCTCACATTCGAGAAGCACGTCGAGAGCCTCGCGGTTTTTGCCGACGTACGAAAGGTATTGGGCGTAAGTCATGCGTATCTGAAGATGGTTGGCGTAGCCGCCGAAGGCAAGGAGCGTGTTGCCCACTTTTTTCACATACGCCAGGCAGCTGTCGGCGTATTCCCTCCGCGAAAAGTCTTGCGCCGCCTTTATGTATATCTGCGCCATCCGCCGGTAGGCGTCATATTTTAGCAGCACGTGATAAGAATCCTGCGAAGGTATCGAATCCAACAGCGTCACGGCGTATTTCGCGTATTGCAACGCCAGCATAAGGTCTTTCTCCGAATTGGCAAGGCTGAGCAGGTCGCCGCCCAGGTCGGGATAGTTTTTGGAAGCGGAATCGAGTGCTATCGCCTTTTGGAAATACGCCACGGCGTTGTCGTCGAACCCTAAGTCGGCGTTCACGGAGCCTATCGCGCGATATACGTATGTGATGTTGGTGGTGTCGTGGGTTTCGATGAAAATGTTCAATGCGTGCTCGAAATATGTGAAGATGCAGTCCCTGGCGTTGACTTCATGGTGGCATTTGGCGAGTGCCACATAAACGATGGCCACGTGGTACTTGTCGTCCACTTTTTTGAAATAATTGAGCGATTCGAGGTAGGCGGCGATGGCGTCGCTGCACTGGTCTTTCATATAATACGCCCATCCCTCGTTGCTGTAATTCTGCCCGATCATCCCATACGCCTCCTTGTCGCACAACGGCAGCGACATGTTGGAATATTTAAGCACGGTGTCGGGATTTTCGGCGATGTAGCCTATCCGGCAGTAACATTTTGCCTTCACGGTGTCGTGTACGCCTGATTTTACCACCTTCAGGAGGCTGTCTATCTCGGATTGGTTGGGGTCAATGAAATGAACGCTGTCGCTGTCGGCATCTTCCTGGGCAAATGCAGACCACGGCAACAAAAGCAACAATATTAAAATCAACACCTTAGAAAACAACATTGTCATTTTCATTTCCAAACATAATTCACAAACAAATTGTATGTTACAAAAGTAATAAAAATAAAGCTTCAGGAATTACCCCCCATGTTTATTTTTACGTTATTTTTTCGTTCATACCCTGATGCCCACCAAAGTCATGTCGTCCACCTGCGGAGTGTCGCCGCGCCAGTCCCGTATCTTCTGCCCGATGATTGCAGACTGCTCGTCAACAGGCTTGTCAACCACTTCCATGAACACATCCAACAAGTTTTTTTGCAGGAATTTGCGCTGTTCGGGACCGCCGAGCTGGTCTTGGATGCCGTCAGAAAAAGTATAAACCATGTCGCCCTTCACATGAGGCTCAGAAGGCTGTCTATCGAGGATTGGTTGGGCTCGACGAAAACAGAGCCGTCGTCGTCCTCATCCTCCTGCGCAAAGGCGGCGGGCGACGACAGCATCGCTAAAAGCGTCAATATCCTCAACAGCCATTTTTTCATTTCCGGTAAGATAATCACAGATTAGAAACAAACATAATACCATTTCCCCAGCCTCGAAGCAACCGTGGAAATGGCATTACATTTATAAGATTTTCCTTGCAGTTGACGATGCCGACCGCAAGCCGCCGTCAGTCTTCCATCTGCGACTCTATCTGCTGTGCCTCGGTGATGTGGATCTGCACGCCGTTGTAGAACGACACGATGAACGATTCTTTCAGGCGCATGCTCTGCTCGGCGGCCTGGGCCTCGGCGTATGTGCGGAAACAGCCAATCCAATACTTGTAGAAACCTTCGCGCTCGGTCTCGTCGATCTTGAGGTTGCCACGGTAGAGGCGCTTGAGCTTGTTGGGGTTCCACTGGCTCTTGTCGGCGAGTATCTGGATGCGGTATGCGAGGCCCTCGTTGGGGTCGTCGGAGGTTACGCGCCTGGTCATAGCCATATTTTGCTGGAGGTTTGCGATACGCTTTTTGGCGTCGGCGACGTATTTGCCCGACGGGTAGCGCGAGATGTATCCGTTGTAGGAGTCCACGGTGTTGTTTTGGACGGCCTGGTTCCAGAAGTTTTGCTCGGCGGCGGACTCTCGCTTCTTCTTTTCGGCCTGCGCCGCATAGAGTTTGAGGGCTTCGTAGCAGTCGTTGCCGGCTGAGATGCACTTCTGCTTGCAGGCCGCCATGTCGTTTTTGAGTGTGTTGTAAGGCTTGGTTTCGAGAGCCTTTGCGCCGAGTTTGCCGTATGGGTCAAACTTGGTGGAACATTCCTGCAACGAAGTCTCCGCCTGAATCATGAGGTCTTCGGCATTGGCCTGGTCGGCCTGGTACTCGAACTGCGCGTCTTCAAGCACGGCCTTGTAGATTTCGTAGAGCTGCTCGTACGACTTGAGGTAGTATTTCTGCGCCTTGATGCGGAGGCCCTTCTGCTCGGCGGTCTTTTTCTCGCCCTTCTTCTGCTTGCCCTTCTTTCCCGAATCAAAGAGCTTCTGCGTCGCCTTGTCCATCGTCTCAGCCTGCGAGACGAGTTTTTCGCCCTTTGCAATGTCTTCCCGAAGGCGTGTGAGCGCGGTGCTCTGGTCCTCGTTGATGTAGTCGAGGAGGATGTCAAACATATCAGAATCGTCCTGCGCAGCCGCCGGCACAATGCTTGCAGCCAGCAACGCCGCCACGGCGACCAAATGTCTAAAAGTTTTTTTCATTTTCGCTTTGTTTTTATGGTAAGTATTATTTTTACAATTCGTTTTGCAAAATTGTTGCCAAAATTTACAATATGCTTTCCACCGCAAAGATACTTATAAAAATAACGCGGAGTTTGCAGATTTTATAATAAAAATTGTTAATGCAATTAAATTTTGGAGCGGATTGTGCGTCAAAATAAGTAAATTTGCGTTTTCAGAAAAAAAAGAAATGATGAAAAAAATATTATTAGCGACAATACTGATGCTCGGCGGCATTTGGACGCGGGCGCAGGAGAATCTTGGCCCTATTGAATGGATTACATTCGAGGAGGCGGAGAAGAAGGATTCGGTGGAGAGCCGCCCCTTCCTCATCGACGTCTACACCGACTGGTGCGGCTGGTGCAAGAGGATGATGGCGACCACGTTCCAAAACAAAGCCCTCGCGCAATACATCAACCGGAATTTCTATTGCGTCCGTTTTGACGCGGAGACCAAGGACACCGTGAATTTCAACGGCAGGAAGTGGGTGAGCGACGGACGTGTCAACGAACTCGCGTACCACCTCCTGGGCGACCGCCTCTCCTACCCCACCATCGCATACATCGACCGACAGAAGCACATCATGCCCGTACCGGGATACATGCAGGCGAAGGACATCGAGCCCATCCTGGTATATTTTGCCGAAGACCTCACCGACCACGCCACCCTCGAAGGCTTCACGCAGCTTTATATGAACAGTTTTCCCGAAGTGTACGCCGACGAACTACAAAAAGCCAAGAACCCGGGCGTGGACACCACCGGCAAGGTCCGCTGGCTGACGATGGACCAGATGCACGAAAAATACAAGAAAGAGCCTAAGCCGATTCTCATAGACGTATACGTGGACGACAAGTACCGCGGCTACGTGCCTTACATCACCATGAACTCCATCGTCCACGAGCATGCCGTGCTCAAAGACAGCGCGCTGTGCCGCTACATCAACGAGCATTACTACCCCGTGCGCATCGAGGCTACCACCACGGATTCCATATATTGGTTTGGCAGCGACAAGCCTTTTGTAAGCATGGGCGAAAACATGCCCAACGGCTTTACCAACGCGCTTATGAACGGCAACTACAAATTCCCCGCGATGTTTTTCTTCGACAAGGAGCATAAGTTTGTCTCCAACGTGTCGGAGTTTTTCGAGCCGTCGTTCTGGAACGTGGTAGTGAAATTCTACGCCGAAGAGGCTTACAAGAAAGAAAAATTTGAAACATTCTACACCAAGAACGCAAAGAAATGACAAAAACCCCGCTTTTTGGCATGACGCTCGCCGAGCTGCAATCCGCAACCGCCGACCTCGGGCTGCCAAAATTCACCGCCAGGCAGATTGCCGACTGGCTATATAAAAAAGGTGTCGCTTCCATCGACGGGATGACCAACCTCTCCAAGAAGGCCCGCGCACTCCTCGACGAAAAGTTCACCTTCGGGCTTGTGCCGCCGGTGAAGGAGACCGTCTCCACCGACGGCACCAAGAAATACCTGTTCTCCGTGTTGGACGGACGCTATGTGGAGGCGGCGTACATACCCGACGGCGAGAGGGCTACATTGTGCGTGTCGTGCCAGGCGGGCTGCAAGATGGGCTGCAAATTCTGCAACACGGGTCTGCAAGGTTTTGGGGGCAATCTCTCCGCCAACGAAATCCTCAACCAGATCAAGTCGCTCCCCGAATACGACACCCTGACCAACATCGTCTTCATGGGCATGGGCGAGCCTCTCGACAATCTCCAAAACATAATGAAAACCATCGAGATCCTCACCGCCGACTATGGCATGGCGATGTCGCCGCACAGGATGACGCTCTCCACGGTGGGGCTGCTGCCGGCGTTGAAGGATTTTCTCGAAAAGACCGACGTGCATCTCGCCGTCTCGCTCCACAACCCCTTCCCCGACGAGCGCATTAGGATAATGCCGATAGAGAAGGCGCAGCCGTTGCAGCGGACGTTGGAACTGGTTAAGAAACACGACTTCCGCCACCAGCGGCGTTTTTCGGCGGAATACATAATGATTGGCGGAGTCAACGACACACCGCGCCACGCCCGCGAACTCGTGAAAATACTTCGCGACATTCCTTCGCGCGTAAACCTCATCCGCTACCACGAGCATCCCGGCAGCGACTTCCATCCGTCGTCAGAAATCAGAATCAAGGAATTTCAGGAAATACTCAACTCGGCGGGCATCATAGCCACGGTACGTGCATCACGCGGCGAAGACATCATGGCGGCGTGCGGACTTCTCAGCACCAAGGAGATGGGAAAAAAATAAGATTTTTTTTACCTTTTCAACAACGGAAAATACGGAAAGTACGGAACTATTTAAAACACAGATTATTAAAAAGAGATATCACGGAATTGGATTTCAATTGAATAATGTTCCGTGTATTCCACAACGAATAAAATACAAGTATTTTATTCGTTGTTTTTAATTTATAAATGATTCCGTGCTTTCTGTGTTTTCCGTTGTTAATAAATTATACTTGGGGACGTTGACAAGCAACGCCCCTACGTTTCCAACATCGACGACGGCGTCACACCATACTGCTTGGTGAAGCAGCGCGTGAAATATTTTGGGTCGTTGAATCCGACATCGTAGGCGATTTCGGAGATGTTCATATTGTGCGTGATGCGGTTTTTGATGATGAGGTCGCGGGCTACCTTCAGACGGTAAGCACGGATGAAAGGCCCCGCGCTCTGCTGCGTCAACGCCTGCATCTTCTTGTTCATAAAAGTCTTAGACACGCCCATCTGCGTGATTAGTTCGTTGACGTCAAACTCCGCATCCCTGTAATTGTCCTTGATTATCTTCAAAACCTTGTCGATGAACTTCTTGTCGTAAGAATCTTCAGGGATGTTGAGGCTCTGTGAGTCCATGTCGTTATTGAACCTCTGCTGGAATTTTCGGCGGTTTTCGATGAGGGACTGGATTTTGGCTTTGAGCGTCGCCTCGTCAAAAGGCTTGGTGATGTAGTCGTCCACGCCGTTGCGGAAACTCTCGAGCATCGAGTCGCGGCTCGTCTTTGCGGTGAGGATTATCACCGGGATGTGGGAGATGTCGCTGTCTGAGCGCACCCTCTTGGCGAGTTCGAGGCCGTTCATGCCTGGCATCATCAGGTCGGAGAGAATGAGGTCCACGAGGTTGGAGCGCAGCACGGAGAGCGCGTTGTTGCCATCCACGGCTTCAAAAATCATGTATTGGTCGCTCAGTACAGTGCGGATGTACTGCCTCATCTCCTGATTGTCTTCCACCACGAGCACCGTCATGCGGTCTCGGGAGTTGGTGATGGTGTCGTCGTCGCCGTCGCCGTTGTCATCCACGTCGCCTATATAATTGGCCACCGGCGCGGCGGGCAGTTCCTCCATAGCCACGAGCGGCAGCAGCATACGGAAACATGCGCCGCGCCTCTTGTTGTTGCGGGCGGTGATGTCGCCGCCGAGGAGGTTGGCGAGTTTCTTGCAGAGGTAAAGCCCGATGCCCGTGCCGCTGCCCGTGGGTGCGTTTTCGTTTTTCGACTGGTAAAAACTGTTGAAAATCTTTTCGACGTCCTTCTCCACGATTCCGCTGCCAGTGTCGGAGACGGCGATGTAGAGTTTGTCGGGCGAGTGGAGCCGCGCCACATATACGTCGATGCGACCGTCTTTTGGTGTGAATTTCACGGCGTTGCCGATGAGGTTGGTTAGGATTTTCACCATAGCCTCGCGGTCAAACATTATGTAGGGGTTTTCGAGGTGGAAATACAGCCTTATCTCAATCCCCTTGTCCTGCGAGAGCGAGTGGAACGGCAGGAGAATGTCGTCGATGAACGTCCTGAAATTGCCCGGTGCGAGGTTGACGGGCATATTGTCGGTCTCCACCTTCCGGAAGTCCATCAGCTGGTTGACGAGGGAGAGCAGGTGCTTGGAATTGTGGTCCACGAAGTTGAGCTGCTCTATCACCTTTGGGTTGGTGCTGAGCTTGAGGGCGCGTTCTATCGGACCAATGATCAGAGTGAGCGGCGTGCGGAACTCGTGGGTGATGTTGGTGAAGAAAGCCAGCTTGTCGAGGGTGAGCTCCTGGATTTTGGATGTCATCTGCTCGAGCTGCGTCTTCTGGCGCGAAATCTCCTCGTTCTGCCTGAACAAGAGTTCGTTCTGGCGCGAGAGTTCCTCGGTCTTGCTTTCGAGGGCGGCGGTCCGCTGGACGACCTTTTCCTCCAGCAACTGTTTCTGCGTGCGCAACGCCTCCATCCTGCGGTGGACTATGCGACGCGATATCGCTATCACAATCACAACCACCAGCAGTATGAACCACCATTGCTTGTAAAAAAAACCTTTGACATGGATGTTGATTTCGGCGGGCGCAGAAAATTCGCCCGTGTCGGTTGCACACCTCACCTGAAATATGTAGTCGCCCTGGGTGAGGTTGCTGAATACAGCCACGCGGCGGCTGTGCGCCACTGTGGTCCATTGCTCGCTGAACCCCAAAAGCCTATATTGGTATGTGATGGACGCGGGCGAATTGTAGTCCAACGCCGAAAAACCGAGCGTCACCGACTTGTCGCGCTCGTGGATGCGGATGTCGGTCTCGCGCGAAATGTCGGTGTTGATATAAGTGCCGTCGGGATGGATTTTTTGGTCGTTGATGGTGAGGTCGGTGAAATACACCGCGCAGCTGCTCTGTACGGCGTGGGAGCGTTCGGTGTCGATGGCGATGAGGCCGTGGAGGGAGCCGAGGTACATCATGTTGGACCCCTTGGTGCGGTGTCCGCCGTTCCAGAAGAAATGGTTGTCGCAAAGACCGTCTTCCCTATAATAACACGAAACCCTCTGACTCTGAGGCGAATAGCACGACAATCCGTTGGCGGTGGCTATCCACAGGCGGTGGCTGTTGTCTTCGGCGAGGAAAGTGCAGATGTCGTTGCTGAGTCCGTTGTCGGTGGTGAGAATCTGCTTGGAGACGCCGCCCCTGCGCTTGATGACGCCAAATCCGTTGGTGCCGATGTAGATGTCGCCGTCGCCCCCCTCCATGAAGCATGTGATTTTGCTCAGGTATTCGGTCTCGATGTCTTTTGGACGGTCGATGGAGCAACGTATTCCGCCGGGCTGGCGCAGGGAGTGGAGATCCACCCTCACGACGCCTTCGGTGGTTCCCATCAGGAGCGTGCCGTTGGATGTGACTATCGCGCCGAGTGCGCCTGATATGTTGTGCGTGATTGAGTCGGGAAGGATGTTGCTGACGCCGCCGGTGGCGATGTCGTAAAAATACATTCCACGGTTGGAGCCAATCCAAACGCCGTTGTTGATGGTGTCGAGCGCAGACGCGCCCACAAAGGTGATGTTGATGGAGTCGTTTTCGATGTTGATGCGCCTGACCGCCCTGCCCGCCGCCTTGTCGAAAATCGTGATGCCGCCGCCCCACGTGCCGAGGAGCAGCGTATTTGAATTGATTGGCGTGATGCTGCTCACCGAATTGTGGCTCAGCCCGTTGGCTACGGTGAAACGCCTGAACGACTTGGCACCCCGTGGCTTGGAATTGAGGCCGCCCTCCATGCAGCCCACCCACAATGTGCCGTCGGAGTCTTCATAAATGGAGTTGACCGGGCCATTGGTGATGGACGTGGGCGTATTGGACGACTGGAAGTTTTTGGCGGAGACCACAGGCTTTATCATCTTGTTGACGCCGCAGGATTCTGTTCCGATCCAGATGATACGGTCGTCGCAAAAAATTGTGTGGACAAAATTGCTGTTGATGGTGCGGTGGTAGTTTTCCTGCTCGTCGTCCTGGAAGATTATATAGAAAAAGTCGTTGAGCGAATCATAAAAATTAAGCCCCTTCAATGTGCCGACTATCAGCTGACCGTTGGCGGCGAGCTTGAGGTCGGTGATGAAATTCTGCGAGAGCGAATGATTGTCGTTTTCGTCGTGGTAATACGCCTTCACCTGACCGTTGTTGAGGTTGTAGCGGAAAAGCCCATTGTCGGTGCCTATCCAAAGTTCGTTTTCCTTGGCGACGATGCACTTGACCACATTGCAGTCGAGGCGCAGCGAAGTGGCGAAAGGCGACGCCACGAGGTTTCCCTTGTCGTCGGCGACGAGTGTCATAAGTCGGTTGTTGATGCCCGCAATCATCTGTCCGTCAAGCTCGTACAGCGCAGTGACGGCATAGTTGACCTTGGTGCCGGGGTGGAGGGTATTGACGCCTACGACATTGCCCCGCGCGTCAAATTCAAACCTCGTCACCGAGTTCCTCGTCGTCGCCCAGATGCAGCCGCGCGAATCCTTGATTACCTTGTAGGTGGAAGTATTGTAGATGCCTGCCGCGCCGTCTTCCGCAGAAACCGCCGACTTGCCGTATGTGGCGAGGTCCATGATGTCGATGCCATTTTCGGAGGCTATCCACAGCCGGTCAAAATTGTCCTCGCAGACGCAGCGGACGTAGTTGCTCTTGAGGCGGTAGTCGCTTCGGTTGTTGAAATGCACGAGGTTGCTGCCATCGTGCCGCAGCAGTCCGCCGCCCGACGTGCATATCCACACAAAGCCACGGCTGTCCTTGTAAATGCCGTCCACGAAGTTGTTGGGCAGCCCGTTATCGACGGTCAGGTACGAAAAAAGGTAGTTGGACGCAAACTCGTCGTCGGCGGTCTGTGCGGCGGCGGATGCAGCACCCAATACTAATATAATGAAGTATGCGAGGTATTTATTCATATTGCAAGCAATGATTTTTTCGTATGGCAAATTTAGCGAAAAAAAATGAAATATGCAACTGGAAATGTCGATTAATTTGACCGGCGGACGCATTATTGCACCCTGATTCCTATCAACAGGCGGTCGTCCACCTGTGCGAGGTCGCCTGACCAGGCGTCGAGCTCTGCCTCCAAAAGACGCATCTGCTCTGGCATGGGCAGACGGTAGTTTTGGGAGATGAAGGCTGATATTTTTTTGAGTGTGAATTTTCGTGTGTCGGGGCCGCCCACCTGATCCTGGATGCCGTCGGAGAATATATACACCGCGTCGCCGCTCTTGATTCCTGTGCTGACGGTAGTGAAATGCTCCTTCTCGCGGACGAATTTGCCGATTGGATTGGAATCGCCTTTGAGCCTCTGCACCTCGCCGTCCCTTACGACGAGCGCGCTCTGATTGGCGCCGCCGAAAAGCATCACGCCGCCTTCGGGCGGGAATACGAGGACTGTCATGTCCATGCCGTCGTCGAGCGACACCACCTTGTCAACATTTTTTGAGAGCGATTTTTTTACGGCAATACGCATTTCGTCGAGGATTTCGCCGGGGATGACGGGAGCGTTGGTGGATTCGATTTTGTTGACGATGTCCTTCAGGATGCTCACGCCGAGCATGCAGAGCAACGCGCCCGGGATGCCGTGCCCCGTGCAGTCGGCGCCTACGAGCACCTTGTGTCCGCATACAGTAAGAGCCATGTACCAGTCGCCGCTCACGATGTCGCGGGGCTTGTAATACACGAAACTTTCTGGAAACAGCACCCTTACTTTTGCGGGCGTGCCGATGGTCTCCGACTGTATATCGTAGGCGTACTCCACGCCGGCCGTGATGATGCTTTTGGTGATTTCTTCGGCGTCGCGCTGCTGTGCGAGTTCCTCCTGGAGCGACGAGAGTTCCTCGTTGTTGGCTTTCAGGAGCGAATTGTACATGCGCCTTTTAGAGAGCGACACCACCATCAGCACCGCCGCCGACAATACCAGAGCCAACGCAATGGCAATAATAATATAAAAAATCCTCTGCCTCGATTGTTCGGTAGCCATTATTTCGTGCTGGTGCTCGTTGAAAATCTCCTGCTGCCTCCGCGCCTTGTCTATTTCGCCCTGTGCGGCGAGTGCGGCGGCTCGCTTTGCGCTCTCGTCGTTGTGGCTTATCTCTACGAGGTCGTATTGCCGCTCCATGTTTTCAAAAGCCTTTTGGTAGTCGCCAGTGGCCTTGTAACATATAGACAGGAGCCGGCAGACTTCGGATTTTTGGAGCAGCTGCAATGAATCGGATAGGCTGGCGCGGAGGTTTTCGAGTATCGGGAGCGTCGCCCCGTAACGGTGGCCGAATATATCCGCCTCGCACTGAATCATTGTGTATTCGAGCTGCCGCGCCGTGTCGTAGTCGGATGCCATCTGCCGACTGATGTAGATGCCAAGGCAACGGCGGCAGCTGTCAGCCAAGTCGCTCCGGCGGAGGAGAGTGGCGAGTTTGATGTAGCCACGCGAGAGGCACAATAGGTTTTCTGCGTACATGTCGGACGCTGCATCAAGGTCTTTGAGGATGCTGTTGGCGGCGGCGAGCTGCTGTATTATCGAATGTAACGAGTCGGCGGAATTGTCGCCCGCATCGTCCAAACATTGGCGGAGACGGCACCGCCCCATAATGTGTGCGCCAATGGCTATCTCGGCGGCGTCGCCGTCATGCTCCGCCATATCGAGCGCGTCGCGGTAGATGGGCAAAGCCTTTTCGTACATACCGAGATCTTCGTAAGGCGCACCAATCGACCACATGGACCGGCAGGTCTGTGTGGTGTCGGGCAGCTGCGCCTTCGCCGTGACGGCGGCAAGCATTGCGGTTAATATGACTAATATCCTCAGTTTCAATTTGCTAAACATTCATTTCTCATATCTTGATGCCAACCACGGTGATGTCTGCAGTCAGTACGCGGTCGGCAATCAAGCATTCAATCTTTTTTTTCTGCTGCTCCTCCGTCAGCCGCGCAATCTCCTGGCAGAATCTCTCGGGCGTGGAAGTGAAGGTGAGCAAAGTTTCCTTGGTGGACGCTGTGTAGGCGTACACCGAATCGCCGGGCAACACGGTGAACACCATGTCGCCCGGCTGGTCGCATTTCATCACGACAAACCTGTTGCTCTTGAGCAGCATTGCGTTTTGGTTGACGGCGGCGAATTTCAAAGTTTTCGCGCCGAATACGCACAGCGTGAGACCGGCTGCGACGGAGCGGGCGGCAGAGGGGAGTTTTGCCTTGACGGTGCGCAGTATCGCCGACGGCGACACGATGGACACCGCCGAGAGCTGCCCCACGGTGTCTTTCAGGATGTTGACGGTGATCATGCTCACCAACGCGCCCGGCACGCCGTGTTTTGCGCTGCCGCCCACAGCCAGCAGCCTTTTGTTGCCGATGCGCGACGCCCAGTACCAGTCGCCGCTCACGATTTCATAGGGTTTGTAGAATACCAGTGCTCCCGGGAATACCGAAGCAAGTTCCTCCTCCGAACTCACCGTAGCCATCTGAATGCGCCTTGCATAGTTCATGCTCTGGCGCAGCATGCCGTTGGTGAAGGCAAGCCTGTTTTTTTCGGCGATGATTTCCTCGTTTTGTTTTTTTATCTCCTCGTTGGTGTCAATCAACATCCGGCTCGACCGACGTGTGTGGCGCAGCAGACTGACAACTATAAGCACTATTGCAACCATCGCCGCCAACGCCACCATGCCCGCCGTCATCATCTTGCGGAAATGCAGGCGGCTTTGGTCAAATTCTTGCAAGGCGATAAGTTTCTCAGCCTCAATTCTTTCGGTCTCCCGGTCGATGTCGGCTTTCGCCTCAAATGCCGCCGTCTCCATCAATGCGGTTGTGCTATGGTTGGAGATTTTGTCTTTCAGGGCGAGTTCGTAATATCTGACGGCGTTGCGGTAGTCGCCAAGATGTTTGTACGTGGTCGCCAAATCTTCATGAATGTCAGGAAGGTAGTAGGTCATGTCGTTTTCGTTGGATAGGTCGATGGCCTTCAACAAAGATTGTTTGGCATCCTGATAATTGCCGAGGGCGTTCTGCACCTTGGAGGTTCCAATCAAAATAAAAAAATCTAAGTCTAAATTTCTGTCGTCGCCGTAGTTGTATAGATTTTTTAAATCATTTAGGGAAACAATAGCGGAATCAATGTATGACTTGTCACCTACCATTTTGGAAAGTGCTGCATATTTGACTATCAAACAATTAAACGCCCCCATCAAATTGACATCTACGAAGAATGATTGTTCTCCAAACTTTTTGAAATAAAGAATAGATTGCCGAGCCCAAAATATTGAGGCGCGACATGATGCAGTGTCGTTGCAATCAAAAGTCTCAGCAATACTAATCGCACTCTGCCCCATGTCGTCATACCTAAGTGCTTCCTGTGCGATATCAAATGATTTGAGAGCTATTTCGCGAGCCTGCGTCGTCATCTTTTGACTATTGTAAATTTCGGCGATAAAATTGTAGCCATAGCAGCGGTTTAAGGTGTCATTGTTCTGTTGTGCAATCTTGATGGCGTCGTACACGCAACTCCACGCATTTTTTAAGTCCTTGACATCCCGATAGTTACGCGCCAAACTTATCGCAATCAAACAATAACTGTCATAGTCTTTCAATTGCTTGTACAACGCCAATGCTTTCTTATAAAACTCAATAGATTCGCTGTATCCGTCCTTGAACGACAAACTCCACGCAAGATAGCCATAACAATCGGCAAGCGACGCCGAATCCCTTCCATCAAACAGCGAAATGCCCATCCGTGCGTATTTCTCGACTGTATCGACATTTTCTGAATTATGTCCAATCAAAACGCAAAGCCTAAGCCTTGCGGTGTCGGTGGTGGCAACGGCATATTCGTGCAGAAGGCTGTCAACGACATCTCCGTCGTCGCCATCTTCCGCAGTGTCAACATCTTGACTGTATGCCACTTGCGCCAGACAAAGAATCGCCAGCAGCAAGTTTAGGAGTTTTGCCATTTGAAAAGATTATTAATTGTAACTTGCAAAATTACACAAAAATTGCATAATATCAAAAATTTTTATTTGCAGCATTTTGCGTTTTTTTTTATATCTTTACCCCCGAAAATCCTTAATCAATTACAAGATATGAGAAAATTACTAATGATTGCCGCGATGCTGGCGGCTACACTTACAACGATGGCGCAGAGCGAGGAGCGGCTTCTACTCGGCGGCTGGAAGTTCCACAAAGGCGCGGCGCAGGGCGCGGAGGCGGCGCAGTACAACGATTCCAAATGGCAATCTGTAACAATCCCGCACGACTGGGCAATCTCTGGTCCTTTTGACAAAGAGATTGACAAACAGGTAGTTGCAATCGAACAAAATGGCGAACTCGAAGCCACTGAAAAGACCGGGCGCACCGGCTCTCTGCCGTGGATTGGCGAAGGTTGGTACAGGCGTATGATAGAAATTCCCGACGGATACAGCCACGCCGAACTCATTTTTGACGGCGCGATGGCTGAGCCGAAAGTTTATGTGGAAGGCAAATTTGCGGGCTATTGGGCGTACGGCTACACCACTTTTGCCCTCGACATCACGCCCTATCTCCCCAAAAACGACGGCAAAATCA
>JAEEGL017187006.1_pt1 | contig 20729 bp, 18 predicted proteins | sample 9134231 | NCBI WGS metagenome assembly JAEEGL01 (sample SAMN16246548, study PRJNA631951) | gut metagenome | biome: gut microbiome; feature: rumen; material: fiber-attached | host: Bos | place: Iran: Karaj | collected 2018-10
CTGCTGCAACACCTGCAAGGTAACGACCTTCGTAGATAGAAGCGAAAGCGTTGTGGTAGTTGGGAAGGTTCTCTGTGTGCGCCTTTGTACCTGTTGCGTGGCAGAACTCTACGTTCTTGTACTCTTTAGCTGCTTCGATTAAGTAATCTTCATGTCCGAAGCTGTCTGCGAAAACGATGTTGCAACCTGCATCTGCAAGTTCACATGCTGCTTCGTAGCATTCCTGACCTTCGGGAATATTTGTCTTTAAAACATATTCAACACCTAACTTGTCGCAAGCTTCTTTAGCTGCATTGATGAAGTTAAGGTCATAAGTTGAGTTTTCGTCATGTAAGAAAATGAATCCTACTTTTACTTTGTTTCCTGCTGCTGCACCGCTGTTCTGATTGCCTGCACCGCCGCTACATGCAGCTACGCTGAAAACCATAAGACATGCAAGGATAATGCTTAATAATTTTTTCATATCTTCCTCCTAATAAAAATCGTCCCGAACGGGACATGATGACACTGAATTCTACCGATTTTACTTTCAGACAAATCCGTCATCCAAGAATTCCTTTGACAAAAGGAAGTATATACCCGAAATAAAATCAGTGTCAATTCTAAACCCTTCTCTTTTTTCATTTTTATACAAACTGTCTACTTTTGTTAAATTTTTGCCAATCCTTTTAAACATTTTTATATCCTTATGGAATAAAAAGGGAAATTATGCTAACATATACTGCATAAGAACCCTCGTGTTTTTAAATTGCATACCCGGATTCGACATAAATTATTATGGAAGGACAGCGAAATATCGCGACGGAAATATGAAATTACTCGAAGAAAGAATTATGAAAGACGGTGTCGTAAAGGAAGGCAACGTTCTCAAGGTTGACAGTTTTCTCAATCATCAGATGGATGTAAAACTTTTTCACGAAATGGGACTTGAATGGAAGAAGCTTTTCGCAGACAAGCCCATCAACAAAATCCTTACAATCGAGGCTTCCGGTATCGGAATTGCCTGCGTTGCTGCCGAGTGCTTCGACGTGCCCGTAGTATTTGCAAAGAAAGCCCAGAGTATTAACCTCGACGGCGAAATGTACACTTCAAAGGTCGAATCCTTTACAAAGAAAAAAGTATACGACATCATCGTATCGAAGAAATTCTTAAACGCAGACGATCATATCCTTATAATAGATGACTTCCTCGCAAACGGATGCGCGGTAAACGGACTTATCGATTTGATCAATGCCGCAGGCGCAACTGTTGAAGGCGTCGGAATCGCAATCGAGAAAGGCTTCCAGGACGGCGGAAAGATGATTCGCGAGAAAGGCATTCAGCTCGAAAGCCTCGCAATCGTTGAATCGATGGATGCGAAAACCGGGGAGATAATCTTTAGGAAGTAATATATTGAGCGATGTCCTAATCTATATAGAATGATTTTTAATAAACATCAGACAATTTATTTTTGAATTATATTTTTTTAGACATAAATACAGCCGGGAGCATAAAACTCTCGGCTGATTTTGTTTTTATATTATATTTTCTGCATTTTAGTGATTGCTTTGATTTGCTTCTTTATTTCCAAAGCAACTGACTGCACTTAACGATTAAGCCTTTTTTTCTTCAGCAGGCTGATCGGATGTACAGTGAGGGCACTTTACTGCTTCGATATTGATTTCGCTCTTGCAGAAAGGACAAATCTTTGTTGTGGGAGCTTCAGCTTCTTCCTCTTCTTTCTTCTTTGAAAGCTTCTTTGCTGCTTCTTCCGCTGCCTTTGTTGCTGTTGTTATAGCCTTGAGCATGATGAAAAGGATAACGGCTACAATAAGGAAGTTGATTACAGCAGTAACAAATGCACCGTAGTTAAGTGATAAAGCCATTGCTGCTTCGGAATCAAGTCCTGTGTAGTCTACCCAGGGAAGTCTGATTGCTCCGGCAACTTCTGCACCGCCGATACTGTTAATCAAAGGATTGATAAAACTGTCGGTAAGTGAAGTTACGATTGCCGTGAATGCGCCGCCGATGATAACACCGATAGCCATGTCAACTACTCTTCCTTTTAATGCAAATTCCTTGAATTCAGTTAATAATTTTTTCATATCGTCCTCCTAATTATTTTTTCCTATGCCGAACTGGCTCAGGAAATTATTCATTCCTTCTCCCACACGCTTCATAAACTGAGTTGCGTCATTTATATTTTCAAGCGTTTTGTTGAGCTTGTCGACATCAATTCCCGAAACAACATCCTGGAATCCCTGGAAATCGATCTTTCCGAGTGCATCCAGAGTTTCATTAATCTTAAATACATCGATCGCGCTGTTAAGAGTAGTGAGTGTCTTGTTTACTTCTTCCGGATCAATCTTTGTAATAACCTCAATTGCGGGTTCGATTGTTGCGGTGAACTTCTTTATCTTAACTCCAATGAAAATACTGCTTCCGAGGTTAATCATCAGCAATACAAGGCCGACAATCAGGAAAACCCTGTTTACTATCTGACCGGCGTGAATTTTCTTGAGTAATTTTGTATTCTCATCCATATTTGTTCCTCCGTATTCTAAATTTTTTAATTATTCTGCTTTAATGCTTTTTAAATTTATTATTCTGTTTTTTCTTAATTTATATATCTGCTTTTATGTCTCTTTTTTATGCTTTCCGCTCTATGGTTCTTCTTTTATTTTTCTAGAATCGTGGCATGTAAAGTAAAGAACCTGCGAATCCTTCGAAATCATGTTAAGAACTTTCTTTGCACCCTCAAGATTCTTTTCGTCGAAATTAACGAAAGGATCATCGAGTATCACGAAAGGCTTTTCCTTATCATACATCGCATCGACAAGTGCAAGTCTGAGACAGAAATCCGTCACTTCCCTGAGTCCGAGGCTCAGTTCGCCGATTCGCCTCTGCATACCCTCCTCGGTCTTGGTGAGGTTAAGATTCGTATCAATCTTAAAGTTTTCGCTATCCTCACTGTCGAAGCAGGCGCTGTATTTTTTGAAACCTTCCATGGTCGGCGCCGTGTATTTAAGTGCGAGCGAATTCTTCGCTTTGCTTAAATAATCGAGCGTTGTCTGCATGAGCCTGTAGTTTTCTTCGTATCCGGCAAGTTCCTCTTTGTCTTCTTCTATCGAGACGCCGAGAGCAATCAGTCTGTCTCTTTCTTCCTGCTGGATTTCAAGACGTTTTCTGAATGAACTTAAGTTGTCTTTTTCGCTTGCAAGCTCCTCTTCAAGTTCTTCCATTTCCTCCCTGATATCGTCCACGTCGGGAAGATTTTCGGGAATCTCTTCGCATATCTCTTTTATATCATTTTCTGACTCAAATTGCACTACATTTATATTTTTTCTGTCACGTTCTGCGACAAGGTGCGCATATCTTACGGAACGCTCGGAAAAATCATCAAGAAGCGCCTCGTCGCCGCCTTCGGGATCCCTGTTTCTTCCGCAGGAAGCAAAGAACCCGCTGACCTCTGCATCCTTTTCATCGTAAGTTTTCTTCGCGTTTTCGAAACGGGTAAGTTTGTCCTTAAGAACCATGTATTCCTTTGATTCTTCAAGAAGCGTGAAAAGTCTTTCCGTAACTTTATCTTCTTCGAATTCCATCGAGAACTTTTCAAAAAAGTTTCCGATCTGCTTGTACGCAAGCTGCACATCTTCTTTTGATTCTTCGATTGAGTTTCGAAGGTACATCGATGAATCAACTTTCGAAACGGCGTCCTCGTACTTTATGCCGGTCGTTTCTTTAAGCGTGAAGCGTTCTTTTTTGTAAAGTTTCATAATGACAATCAAAAGAACGAAAACGAGTCCGATTACAAAAAGAATGACTTCGGGAAGAAGAATCATTTCCTGTCTCATTCCCATGATGCCGAATACCGTGAGTGCTGCCGCCGAGCCTAAAGAAAGGATGGCAAGAATTGTAAAGATTGCCGCTTTCACCTTTCTCGAACTTTCGCGCTTTTTGTAATACCTGAGACCTGTATCGTACTCTTCCCTACAGCGTGCTTCCGCCTCATCGATGTAGTTCATCGCGTCTTCGGCGAGTTTCTTCTGCTTGTTATCCATATCGGTTTGCTTTTTAACCGTATCGTCCCAGAGTTCGAGGTAAACACGCACTTCGTTTTCGGTGCAGATGCCGTCTTTGAAACGTTCAGACATCTTCAGCCATTTATCGTCTTTTTCGAATTTGTTTTCATCCATTACCGTCATGCAGTGCTTCATTTCGATGCATTTTTCCTTTACGGAATTGATTGCGGAATGCTCGGGAACGTTGCCTGCGAAGAAGTTCTTTATCTCTTCGGCCTGAGTGTTTACTTCATTATATTCGCCCTTAAGAAAATCGTACTGCTTTTTCTTTTCTCTCAAAGCTTCGGCTCTAAGCACTCTCTGCTCTTCTTTTTTTAATTCGTTCTTTCTTTCGTTATCAGATTCGATTCTCTTAATCTGCGCCTGAATCTGATTCTCGATTATCTCCGTCGCTTTCTCGGTATCCTCAAGTTTCCTGTACTCATTGCTCTTTTCCGCGATATCGGATTTTAAACTCTTGATTTTGCCCGGACGTCTGTCAGGCGTGAGTTCATTGAGTTTCTTTTCGAGTCTCGCACAGGCTGTCTCAAAATTATTGATGTCATCGGTCGCATCGGTAAGGTTTCCGAGTTTCGCCCTTATCGAGTCCGTGACCTTTTCATCCCTTTTGTTTAAATCGGATGAAGCGATGTAAACCGTCCTGAAAAACGATTCCTTGTCAATACCGAAAATCTGCGCACCCATATTGTTTTTGTCAAAAATATCGGTAACGGTGTTCGTGAGGATTTCCCTGACTTCAAACGTGTCGTCCGTTTCATTCTTTCCGAATGTTCTGGAAACCTCGTATTCCTTCGACTCATATTCGAAGGCCAGATTTCCGCCGTAAAGTCCTCTGTTCCAGGGGCGGTATTTTTCTCTTTCTTTATCTTTAAGGCTTCTCTTGCTCTCGTCTTCAAAACCGTAGAGCATTACTTTTATAAAAGAAGCCAGCGTACTCTTTCCGAATCCGTTTTCCTCGCAGAAAACATTCAGACCATCGTCAAAAACAAATTTCTGACTGCAGATTTTACCGAATCCGAAAATGTTGCAATACAAAAGTTTCATTGCATTATCTCCTCTCCGGTCAAAGCATTAAGTCCCATTCTTACAATGCGGCCCTTGTCTTCATCGTCAATCTCGTCGGAATCCTGCACAAGCCTTATAAACCAGCCTTTGAGTGATTCGTCATTGGCGTATTTCATGTAGTCGATTTTTACTCTGCTTTCGTTTTTGACCTTTACAAAATAGTATTCGTCTTTGAATGCATCAGCGATGAAATCTTCGTTCACTTCTGCGTTTTCGTCGACATCACCCGTGAGTCTTATTTTCACCATGTCTCTGTCGCTGAAACGTGCTTCGGATAAAACCGCCCTTGCTTTGTCGATAATCTCGGAAGAATTGTCACATCCCGAAATGTCAACGTCCGCAGTATGCAATTTGCGATATGCGAAGTCTATAAACTGAGGGATGACGTCGCCCTTCTCCTCATCGATATCAAGAAGTACGAAGCCGTGATCTCCGCACTCGTCGAAACCGCGCCCCTCAAGACATCCGGGATAGCAGTACGTTCCTCTCGAATCGAGTGTTTTGAGTCTGTACTCATGAACGTGTCCGAGTGCAAGATAATCTATTCCTTTTCCGCGAAGTTCCGAAATCGGAACAATCTCGGTTTTGTCTTTTCCGGAATACTCGTTTTCCTGCCCGTGAAGAGTCACGATATTTATATTGTCAAAATCCGTGTTAAGAAGGGAAATGAGCGAGTTAGTGTTATCTCCGTTAAATTCCGCACCATAAAGAACAGCCTTCTTGCCGCTACTATCCGGATTTAGAACATACGAAGTCCACTCGTCTTCGAACATGTGAAGATTAGCCGGGATTTCTCCCGATTCTTTGATAAAACTTATGAAGCTTTCGCGGTCATGATTTCCTCTGAGATAATAGAAATCAATTCCGTTAAATTTTATAATCTGATTCAGTACCGCTGCCGCCGATTTCTTCGAAACACTCTTCGTGTCAAACAAATCTCCCGCAATGATAACAGCGGTCACGCCGAGACTCTCCGCCGTTTCGCAAAGTCGCGAAAAATTAAGCGTAAGTTCGTTCTTTCTCTCAGACGCTTTTTCTGAATCAAGATGTGTTTTCATTGCCGAATCAAGATGCAGATCGGCTGTATGTATTATTTTCATATTTTTCCCTGATTCAATCAAATTCCGTTCCCCGCCCGCTTAGTTACACTCTATTTACACGGGCACTTATTCATAAATCAATTACCATAAAGTATACCAAAAACACATATAAAAATCGACGTATTTTCTTGTAAAAAGAAATATTTATGTTTAAAATTCTATTAGCGAAATGCCTTTTCGGGCGCATAAAAAAACTGTTTGCAGGAATACAAAATGGAATTAAACATAAAAGATGATTTTGATCTTAAAGTCATTGCCGAAAGCGGCCAGTGCTTCAGATTCAATCAAATCAATGACAATCTTTACAAGATAAACGCATATAATAAGATTCTGCATGTCGAAAAGGTTAAGGACAAAACCTTTCGTTTCGACTGCAGCGAAAAAGAATTCAAAGACATATGGTCCTTGTATTTTGACCTTGAAACCGATTACTCAAAAATCAGAAAAAAAGCATCGGCCGATTCGTTTTTAAAAGAATGTGCGAAATATTCTGAGGGAATGAGAATCCTGAATCAGGACAGATGGGAAATGATTATTTCTTTTATTATTTCTCAAAGAAAAAGCATTCCCGCAATAAAAACTTCAATAGAACGTCTCTCGAAATTATGCGGAGATAAAATCGCAGAAGACGATTATGCATTTCCGACACCGGTGCAGATTCTTTCCGCTTCTTACGAAAGTCTTGCGTCGTGCGGTCTCGGTTACAGACTCGATTATATCAAAAATGCCGCCGAGAAATTCTATTCAAATCCATCATTAATCGATGAATATGACAAGCTCGACGACAATTCTCTTTTCGAAGAATTAAAAAGCCTTCAGGGCATCGGCGACAAGGTGGCTTCATGCGTGGCTCTCTTCGGATACCACCGCCTTGACTTCTTCCCCAAGGACGTCTGGATTAACCGCGCCCTCGCAGAACACTATCCCGAAGGCTATGACATGTCACGTTTTGCTCCTTATAACGGAGTAATGCAGCAGTATATTTTCTATGCTTTCCGAAGCGAAAAACGATAAAACATTGCATTATATTTTTTCAAAAAATGGGCAATTAGTCATTAACATCTTTTAAGGATTAATATCTTTATTGTCTCGCTAATAACTCTGTAGGAGTAAATATCCCGTGAATAGATTCTTAGTGTTGCTTTTTCCAATGAATGTGTTATTATATAATTACATTTAGGGCTGGTCGAAAGACCCTGGTCCACCAATCAGCTGGGATATCACCCGCTATTTCTTTCTATTTTTCTAAGGCGGTTATTCTATTGCAAAACTTCATCTAATTTTCTAAAGAACCGCTATAAACTGATATCCAAGAAAAAGCTCTAATCTAATTCATCGATTATTCAAAATAATGCATATTCCGTTTCATTTGTTTTTCACTGAAAAAATTCAACCAAGGCTTATCAATAGACGGGTAGCCCGTCAGTTCACCTGTCTGTAAGCATTGTTTTCATTTCTCCTGTTACGTCAATAAATATTTCTTCTGTTTTCTCATTCTTTTCAAATGAATCTATGCACATAAAAACAAGCAATTCGTTATTCTAAAAGAACATTTTATCAGGTTTAAAATAATCTTTCTCTTCTTTGAATTTGTAAACTGCAACAAAGTTTCCTTCAGTGTTATAGACTTTAAACATATCTCCGTCTTTTATATCAGCTTCTTTAACATCCGAATCAAAAGTAACATTTGATTTCAAAAGTGGATTTCCGTTATCTATTATCCTTGCAGCATCCGAAACCACATGCAGGGATTTCAAGTCTTTGAAAACATCTTCAGTCGGAAGAATGAATTCATCGATTTTCCCTTCTTTGGCAAGTGCTTCGATTTGAGATAATCTAAGCGAATTACTTTCATCAAAAAAAGATACAGAAGTTCTCTTTAAGTGTTCCATACACGCGCCACAGCCGAGTTTCTCTCCGATGTCCCTGCAAAGCGAACGTATGTAAGTTCCTTTGGAGCATTTGACCGTGAATGTCGCATTCGGCAAAGTAATATCTTTTATCTTAATATCGTAGATTTCTATATCCCTTGCTTCTCTTTCGACTTCGATTCCTTTTCTCGCAAGCTCGTAAAGTTTCTTTCCGTCTTTTTTTAACGCGGAATACATGGGCGGAACCTGTTTGATTTTTCCGATGAAAGAAAGAATCGCTTCGCGAATTTCTTCTTCGGAATTTTCAACATTTTTCTCACTTAAAACCTGTCCCGTCATGTCCTCGGTATCGGTCGCGATTCCGAGTCTCATTACGCATTCGTACTCTTTGTCTTTATCCTCAAGAAGAGAGCAGAGTTTGGTCGCATTTCCGAGGCATACCATCAGCACTCCTTCCGCAGCCGGATCGAGTGTTCCGGTATGTCCGATTTTCTTTTGCTTTAATATTCCTCTTAAAACGGCAACGGCATCAAACGAAGTAAATCCCGGTTCCTTATAAACATTTATTAATCCGTTGTACATCTGATTTCCTCTAATCCTGTTTATCGAGAAGCGGTTTCATGCTTCTTTCGAGAATGCCGGTGCAGAAAGCAATCGTCATTCCGTAATTGGTAATCGGAATGTTGTTTTCTCTGGCAATTTCTATTCTGGCTTTCATCTCTTTTTCGTTTAACATGCATCCGCCGCAGTGAATGATGACGCTGTATTTCGAAAGGTCGTCGGGGTACTCTCTTCCCGATGTGAAATCGATTTGCACATTCGCAATTTTACGAAGCCATGCGGGAAGTTTTTCGGTGCCGATATCGCCGCACTGTCTGTGATGTGTGCAGCCCTCGGCAATAAGTACGTAATCGCCGTCCTTAAGATTCTTTACTGCCTCGACACCCTTCAACTGATAATCAAGTTCTCCTTTGTATCTTGAGAAAAGAATCGAGAACGATGTAAGAGGAATGTCCGAAGGAACGATTTCTCCAACCTTCTTAAATGCCTGGCTGTCAGTTACGACAAGCTTAATGTCTTTGCCGTATTTTTCAATCACTCCTGCAAGTTCACTGTCTCTGCAGACAAGCGGACATGCACCGTGGTCAAGCAAATCACGGATAGTCTGCTGCTGAGGAAGAATAAGTCTTCCTTTGGGTGCAGCTTTATCAATCGGAACGACAAGTACTACAAGATCGTTTTCATTTACGAGATCTCCGATAAGCACTTTGTCGTTTACATCATCGTTAATCATTTTGGCGATTGTTTCTTTTAAATCATGAATACCTTCGCCTGTGAGTGCACTTACTTTTTTAACAGTAACACCTTCAGAAATTAATACATCGTCTTTATCGTTCGATTCTGATATGTCCGATTTATTGTACACTATAATGAACGGTATATTTCTCTCTTTTACATTTGAAATTATTTCTTTGTCAGGTCCCGTCAGACCTTTTTCGGAATCAATTACAAGAATCGCAAGGTCGGTCTTTCTTAAAACTTCGACTGCCTTCTTTACTCTCTGACTTCCGAGTTCTCCGACATCGTCAAGACCGGGTGTATCTATTACGACAACAGGTCCCGCAGGCAGAAGTTCCATTGCTTTGTAAACGGGATCCGTGGTAGTTCCGAGCACATCTGAAACTATCGAAAGATTCTGTCCCGTAACCGCATTTAAAAGACTGCTCTTTCCAGCATTTCTGCATCCGAAAAATGCTATGTGTTTTCTTTCCGAAGCAGGGGTGTCATTCATTCCCATTTCTATTACCTTCGCACAAATCGCTTACGTCCAGTAAGGCTTCTGATCCTTGTGCGTATACCCTTTCATTTTTTCTTTGTATTCTTCAAGAATTTTCGCATAATTCTCTTTTGTTTTATCTTTTATTTTTCCTTCTTCGCTTAAGGAATTAAAAAGCTTCTCGAATTCGGCAAGATTATCCTGCGCCGCATCCTTGTAATTATTGCTCATGTTTACCTGGATTTTTTTGATAACATCATCCATGGCTTTTTCGTATTTGCTCTTAAATAAACCCATACTTTTCTCCGTATAGAAAATCACAAACTTCGCTAAAACAGTTTCAAAAAACATTTACTGTTTTGGATTTTTCCGCAAAACAGTAACCATTTCACTTTTTCAAAAAAATCAGTATTCCTAATCAAATCATTAACTCTCACTGAAATGGAATCTGTTCTTTCCGTGTTCCTTGGAATAATACAAAGCTCTGTCCGCCTTCTGATAAAGCGCTTCGAAATCTGCATCTCCGTTGTTATTCACGGCTATTCCGACCGAAGAACCTACAATCGGAGGAAGCGATGATTTGACCATTTTATCATAAAGTCCTGCAATGATTTTGTATGCCGTCTTTCCGAGCGTTTCTGTATCGGTCTCGCCCTTTACATATACCGTGAATTCGTCGCCGCCGAGTCTGCAGACCGTTGCATCGTACTCTTTGAAGCATTCCCTTAAATGCTCTCCGTATGCGATAAGTACCGCGTCGCCGGTACCGTGTCCGTAGTGGTCGTTTACGGATTTGAAATTATCAAGGTCACACATTACAAGCGCGCCGCTCTCGTGTTTTTCTATTTCGCCTGTAACCGTTTTTTCAAGCACGCTTCTGTTGAAGAGTCCCGTAAGTCCGTCGGTTTCCGCTTTGCTCTTTATCTCGTTGAAAACTTCAATCTGGTCCGTGATATCCGAAGCCCAGATCATGTAGCCCTGCACGACTCCGTTTTCGTTTAATGCTTCTTTTCTGAAACCGTAAACATGATTGTCATGCTCGAGAGTATTTTTCTGATCGTCGAGTATTTCTTTTAGTTTTTTGTACCTTCGTACGTTCTTTCCGATCTGAACATAAGGGAAAAGTTCGCGGCCGTTTTCGTTCATCATGAGCACCTCGCCCGTGATGTCGACGACAACGACACTTTCCGATGTGTGCAAAAGAACACTCGATGCGATAATCTTGCTGTCATTGACGAAGCCATACTGGATTGCGCCGTATGCCACGATGCACATTGCTGAAATAACTCCGAGCGCAATGAGGTCGTACTTCGAAATTCCGACAACTTTTAACGCGATGAAAAACCATAAAACAAATACGGCATAATTGATTATTTTTCTTCTCTGGTGCTCGATGTAGGAACTTTCCTTATCCATAATGTAATTAACAACAAGGAATGCCGCGAAAACGAGTACCGAGCAGGTGTAAAACATGATGTATAAAATACCGGGTTCGACGATGGCAACGGGGTACGCAAGGTCGCCGCCGACCGTAAAACTTTCATAGAAAAGTTTATTGCTGTCCATTGTGTAAACGCCGAAAACCGTGAGCGCACTTATCGCACTCTCGATAATGTAAATCGTCGCCGGCACTTTCATTCTTAAAAAGTCAGAAACAAACCACGTAAAACATATGATAAATCCGCAGTCCGCAACATACTCGATTTTTACCAGTTCCTTGATTGTCTCTTCCGTCGGATTGGCAATTTCTCCGAAATACGCAACCATGAAAAGAAGTCCGAAAATAAGCATCGAAATAATGGATGCGTTCGAGGATTTTTTGTTATTTACCGCAACAACAACTATAAGTACGAGGATAAGAAAAATGGAAGTTCCCTGAAGAAGCAGGAAGATTTTTCTTATGTCGTTCATCGTGCCAAACGAAAGCGCAAGTATCAAAAGGTGCGCGGGATAATAAACGTAAAAGAAAGGCGATGAATATCTGTTTCCGCCCTTTTCGCCGTTGTAGAAAAAGAACAGAGGCAGCGGAAGCATGAATCCGAGAAGATAAAGTTTGTCATACCATTTCCAGTCGATATTCACAAAATGAAGTTCGGAATTGATAAGCGTAAAGATGACGATTCCGGCTACCATAGCCACGGTTGTCAGTGAGAAAAAGATGCAGATCTTTTTCATGTTATTTCTGAAATAAAAGAAGATAACCACGTAAACCATCGTAAGAAGCGGCCATCCTCCGAGTATGACGGAAATGACGGCAAGTGCGATTACGGAAATGATTTTGCCGGTCAGCGTGAGTTTTTCTTTATCAAGAACGGTGATAGTCAGAAGTGCTATCAGAAGGTCAAAAATAATATTCTGCCTGTAAGAATACATGTGACCGAAAAACATGTAAAACGGGGTGGCCGAAATGATTGCGAAAATCAGAAGTCTGATTGCATATTTGCTTAAGTCTTTTGTATGAATATATCCTTCGACTATGGCAAAGCACATAATCGGAATGGTGAACCTTCCGATAACATGCATAATCTGGCCCCAAACGGAGTCCGCAGGAACACAAGCCCATGCGACATGGTCTATGGTCATTGCAAATATGGCTATCAGTTTTAACACGAACAGATTAAGTCCGTTTTTCGTTGCCGTTTTCTGCACTTCATTTCCTCCGTTTTCAGTACTTTTTAATTATATCCGAGGCATATTACAAAATCAATAAATATAGACAAACCGCCTAAGCTATTCTATAATGAAAAAAGCAGTATTTTTTGATTTTAAAGAGGGGTCGAAATGGGTAAAAAATCTATCAAAGAAAACAAAAATATTTATCAGATTTCAAGAGAAGAAGCAGGCATGACACGTTCGCAGGCAAGTGAAGCTCTTGTGTTTATGAGCGACAGCAGAATCGAGAAAATCGAGAGCGAAAAATGCGAGCCTCATCCCGACGAAATTCTTGCCATGGCAAAAGCCTACAAGAAACCCGGTCTTTGCAACTATTACTGTTCAAACGAATGTCCCATCGGACAGCTTCACGTTCCCGAAGTTCAGGCAAAAGGTCTGGCTCAGATCACGCTTGAAATGCTTTCCACGATCAATACTCTTTCAAAGCAGAAAGACCGTCTTGTGGAAATCACCGTTGACGGAAAAGTAAGCCAGGACGAAATGGATGACTTCATCAGGATCAAAGGCGAACTTGATAAAATGACAACATCCGTTGAATCTCTTAAGCTCTGGATCGATCAGATGGTTGCCGACGGCAAGTGGCTCATCTGATATTGTCCCGGTGTTACGCCTTCATATTTTTTGAATACTTTTACAAAATAACTCTGACTTGTGAAAGCAAGTATATTTGAGATTTGTGATAACGAATAGCCCGAATAGTCAATCATATTTCGGGCTGTTTCTATTTTTTTACGGGTTACGTATTCCCCGAAATTCATTCCCGTTTCTTTTTTAAAAAGTCTTGAAAGATATCCCTCACTTAAGCCGAGTTCATTTGCGGCGTCGGTGATGGTTATTTTTTCGTGAAGATGGTCGTAGATATATCTTATACATATGACGATGTGCTTCGAGTACACTTTCCTGGTTCTTAAATCATACATACGCTTCGTGAATTCTTTGACCATGTTTCTGTGAAGTTCCGAGATTTCCTTTAGCGTGCTGCACTCATCAACTTTGTAAATGTAAAGGTCGCTTATGTTGTAGGCCTGCTCATGCTCCATTCCGCCGCCGATGCAGTATCTCGCAAGCAGCGCCGCCGTAATCGCAAAATGATATTTAAACGATCTGACCTTGTCTTTCGAAAGAACTCCGAGACCTTTTTTGTCGCAGAAATCCTCTTTGTCATAAGCAATAACAGCCTTTAAATCTCCGGATTTTACCATTTCATAAAACTCAATCTCCGGAGAAAAAGGTGCGTGAAATTCGTAGTCTTCACGCATTATATATTCTCTGTAACTGAGTTCCTTTGCAATGTCAGCTTCCTCGGAATTTTTCTTAATCATATGTAACCCTCTTTCCCGTAAAATATATACATCATCATATTATCATAATGGTCATGATTTTTATATATTATTTTTTTGATTTTCTGTATTCTGTTAATGTAGGTTTTAAGGAGATTCAAGCCCTCTGCGGCTTGTATGTTTGTTATCCGAAACGGATACTCAGTTAATTAAAATCGGAGGATTTATGAGAAAATTTGAAGGCTATAATCGTGGGGTAAATTTCGGCGGCTGGCTCTCACAGTGCGACCACACAAAAGAAAGATATGACACTTTCATTACCGAAAAAGATTTTGCAAATGTTTCCGGGAGAAAATTCGACCATGTCAGAATTCCCGTTGACTACGACCTTTTCATGAACAAGGATTTTTCCGTTAAGGAAGAAGGTTTCAAATATATCGATTTTGCAATTGAAATGTGCAAAAAAAACAATCTCAACATGATTCTCGATCTTCACCGCACACCCGGTTATTCATTCGATCCTTTTCATGGTGAAAAAGGATTTTTCGAAAGCGATGAATACCAGAAAGTTTTCTACTTCATCTGGACCGAGTTCGCGAAAAGATATTCCAAATATTATGAATTTCTCACTTTTGAACTTCTCAACGAAGTAACCAAAAAAGAATACTGCGACATATGGAATGAAATCGCAAAGAACTGTATAAAGACAATCCGCGAATATTCTTCCGATATCCGCATCATCGTCGGCGGTTATTACAACAACAGTCTTGAGGCCGTTAAGGATCTCGAAGCACCTTACGATGACAAAATCGTTTACACATTCCACTGCTACGAGCCCCTTCTTTTCACTCATCAGGGCGCATACTGGATTGAAACAATGGATACTTCTTTCCGCTGCGATTACAAGATGCCTTTCTCAAAGTATGAAGAATTAAGTGCGAAATATCTTTGTCAGGCATATGCATCATTCAAGGACAAAGATCCTAATGAATGTCCTGACGAAAGATTTTTCGAAAAACTTTTCGAGGAAGCAATTCAGGTTGCAAAGGACCGTAACGTTCCTCTTTACTGCGGCGAATACGGCGTAATCGACCGCGCAGATAAAAATGAAGCCGTGAAATGGTTCCACGACTTCCACGCAATCGCCGACAAATACAACATCGGCCGTTGTGTATGGAATTATAAAGAAATGGATTTCGAAATCGACGCAGATTTCTAAGATGTTCCCCCCTCACATACGAGGGGGGTTTTAGTTTACTCCACATTTTTCAGTGCCTGATCCATAGGCACTTTTTTGATTCTTCTATAGTCGATGAGCATTACGAAAAGATATGCGACAATGACCATCAAAACTATATAAACATAACTTGATACCGGAACATATGCCGGAAGCCAGCCGTCCATTCTGTAAAGGATGATGTTCCAGACAAGTTCAAGTGACTTTGTTCCAAGGAGTGCCGAAGCGATAGCGGATAATATTACAATCCAGGTCGTGGTTACTAAGTAAAGCGAAGCGATTTCACCGTTATAATATCCGAGAATCTTAACCATCGAAATGGCGTTTTCATTCTTTTCAACGATAACCTTAGTCAGCAGATATATAAGGATGAAAGCAAACGCAAGACATATAACCTTAAAGTAATCCATGTAACTGCCCATCGAATGATTGAGCTGATTTGATACTTTTAAAATATCGTCTTCGGTAATCGTCATTGCGATGTAATCGGGATCGATGTCTTTTATTTCTTCGTTTGCAAGGAAGCCGTTAAACGAGCCCTCCGGATTTCCGAAAGTTTCATTGAATCCGTCAAGCGACATGAAAATTCCGAGGCCGCTTATGTATTCATATGTTCCGACTACTTTGAATTCGTATTCGTCGTCGTTGTATTTTTCTTTAAGCTTTATAGTGTCTCCGACTTTGAGGTTGAACTTGTCTTCGTAAGTAGTGGATATAAGTACTTCGTTTCCCGAAACCATGTTGTTAAGCGGTATGTAGGTGCTGTCAGCATCAAGACCGTAAATGCTGATCGGCTCGTTCACACGTTTGCCGTCAACCGTATACAAAGTATTCATGCTGAATTTCTCAGCATTTGCAACCGCTGTCGTAATCTCGTTTCCGTCATCATCTTCCGTTGATTTCAAAACATACTGATACTTTGCAAACATATCATCTGTCGCGTGTTTCTGGTAATTGTTAAGAGTTGTCGGCAGTCCGAAAGCGAAAGTCATCAGGAAGACCACGAAAAATATACCTACGAAAAGAACCATATAGTTGGGTATATTCTGTAAAAGGACTCTGAGTCTGAATCTTTTAAAGAATTTAATTCTCGGAAGTCTGATTGCTTTTTTGCTTTTTGATGCTTTGAGATCTTTTCTTAAAAACTTAAGCGGTGAAAGTCTTAACATGTAGGCTACCGTAAAAAAGTTTATCAGGATCATAAGGATTACCGGAACAATCGTTGTTTTTGCAAAAGCCTCATAATACCAATAAGTTTTATATGCGGGAAGGCTGTAACTGTTAAAATACATGCTTACCACGATATTCTTAAAAAGAGTATATCCGAGAATGTTTCCGACTAAAGCCGAGAACAAAGTTACCGCTACGGGAACGGTCATGTAGTGAATGATAAGCTCCCATTTGGTGTAGCCCGATGCTCTCAGAGTGCCGATAACTGTCGATTCTCTTGTGATTGTCGACATGATTGTAAGCGCAAATACAAAGCCGAGAACAAGAACCAGAATGTAGAGCAGAACTCCGCCCATTTCCTTATCACTACCCATATCGTCGGGCGCAAAATGTACCGCCTGGTTAAGGTATTCGGGAACATAATCCTCGAGATCGTTTTCAGCCTTTACGCTCTGGGTAATGAGTGCAGCCATAAAATCGTCCGAAAGTTTCTTCTGCTCCGCTTCATTCTCAAATGAGCCGGTATATTTAAATGCGTATGTGTAATGTGTCTTTCCCTTGGTGCTCTCCCACGCATCTTTTGTTACCATTGCAACGTCAAAGCTAATCGCATCAAACATTAAGTCTGTGTTCTTCTCATGAAGAGTTGCATAGTTTACGTATGCGAGAAGTCCTGTGATTTCATATTCTTTTCCGCCGACATTTATCTTATCTCCGACTTTAAGATTCCTGTTGTCGGCATGCATTCTGTCGATTGCAATTTCATTGTCTTTCTCAGGCATTCTTCCTTCGTTGAAAGTAGCCATGTTGATTTCATTATTTATCTGATAAATTCTGACTTTGCCGTCGGAGTTGCCGTCCAGGTCATTATCTTCGGTAACGTCTTTATAAAAGTTTTCGTAGAGTTTAACAGGTGTTACTTTGAAGTTCTTTTCCACTTCAAGCGTTGATTTGGATTTCTTTGCATCCTGTTTGTCAAACTCTTCGTTTATCTCATCTTCAGCTTCTTCGTAAGCTTCTTTTCTTGCCTTTTCTTTTTCCTCCAGATATTCTTCGCTTTTAAGCGCTTCATCGATAGCATCCGGAAGAACTTCTTTAACTGTTTTTTCGTAGTTCTCATCCATCGCTTCTTTTACGGCTTCGTCGATTTTTGCCTGTTTATCTTCTTCGGTCATATAATCGGCATAAGGAGCAAGCGCTTCATTTACCGCATCGGTAACGTTTTTCGTTATTTCTTCTTCAACGGTTTTTCTTACTTCTTTTTCAACTTCTTCTTTAAGTGTTTTGGGAGCTTCCTCCTCGATTTTTTCATCTATTTCTTTATGAGCTTCGTCGATAAAATAAGCTCTCAAATCAACTTTTTCACCCGATTCGATATCCTTTATGAGTTCGTCGGTTGCTCTGTTTTCAAGTTCAAAATGTCCGTCCTCGAGTTTGTTATCCCTGTTCGCGTTTGCGATTGAGATTAACATGCTGTGGTTGGCTACATACATGCCCGAAACAAATCCGATGGTCATCGAAAGGAGCAAAAATATTACCAGGTATTTTCTCCATTCTCCCAGAAGTTCTTTGGGAACTCTTTTTATAAGAGGATTTATGCTTTTTCTTTTCTTCTTTTCATTCATATCTCAATCCCTATTCCAAATCTTTTTTCATTTTCCCGTCTGTTACCACTCAAGTTCTGTAGCGGAAATCTTATTTTCATTTATATCGTTGTGACGAACTATACCGTCTCTTAATTTGATCACGTGGTCTGCCATCCTTCTGATTTCCTCATTATGTGTAACCATGATGATTGTGTTTCCATATTTCTGATTAACGTCTTCGATAAGTTTTAAAATTTCCTTTGATGTGTTGTAATCAAGTGCACCGGTAGGTTCGTCGCAAAGTAAAATGTCAGGATTCTTTACAATGGCACGTCCTATTGAAACTCTCTGCTGCTGACCGCCGGAAAGCTGATTCGGAAGTTTGTATCTGTGTTTGAAAAGACCTAAAGTCTCGAGTAATTCATCAATTTCCAGGGGGTTGTCGGAAAGATATGCTCCGACTTCGATGTTTTCTTTTACGTTAAGATTGGGGATGAGGTTGTACATCTGAAATACGTAACCGAGGTGTTTTCTTCTGTATTTCGTAAGACCTTTCTCTCCCATGTCGCGAAGTTTGTCGCCGTTTATCGAGATGTATCCGGAATCCGGATTGTCGATTCCGCCGATAATGTTAAGAAGTGTTGATTTTCCGCTTCCCGAAGGCCCAAGCAGTACACAAAACTCGCCTTTTGATACCGTGAAGTTCATTCCCTTTAAAACTTCCTGTCTGGTATCGCCGCTTCCGAAGCCTTTCTTCAGATCAACTATTTCCAAGAATTTTCTTTCCTGTTCTGACATAACTGCCTCCTCATTAAACTTTTTTACAGATTCTGTTTTCTTATACAGTTTCTTTTTCTGCCGTTACTGTATTTCTGCTAACAGATTCTGTTCTTTTTTATTTTGTTTATCCGCGGAATTAATTAAACGATTGTTTAATTGTATATTTATCATAAGTCCTTGTCTTAGGCACTCTCAATTTACAATCCCGTAGATTACGCTTTTTTATTTTTCTAAAATAGAAAAATAAGACCCATTATTTTTCGTCAGCAAAAAATTTTTCGCCTGAAATCCCGTGTTTAGAAATGTTATTTTGCTGATATTATTTGGCTGCAAATGCTGTATTTGCAGGCAATTACTCGATTGCAAAGACTTTATTTGTATCCATATTTCTCTTTTTTACAATTAAACGATTGCTTAATCGTTTAGTATAATAATCCTCTATTTTCAGTTTGTCAACCCTAACCATAAAATTAAAAAAAAATCGTGATTTCTCACGACTTGCATTTTTAAGGAAAATTACAGTTTCAACCGATTGCAGTTTGTTAACCGTTGGCTTCTTTCTTCAACCTTTTTTTATACTTTCCGATAGTTTCCCGACCATCAGTATCAAAATGCAGATAACCCATCGGATTATCTGCAATCTGTTATAACTATCTATCAGGCAAAGAGATAACAAAAATTTGTTATTCGTTATCAACTGAATATTTGGAATAATCCACGCCTTTTATCTCAAACCAGTCGGTCCATGCTTCGTAATCAACAGCATCATATCCTACACCCGATTCTTCGGTTCTGGCATCGATTACCATTCCGCCGCCAACGTAAATTCCGACGTGCCCGCTCATATATACGCCAAGCCCGGGGATGTCGGGAATTGTACTGATCTCACCTTTAAGTTCTGATTCAGCCAAAAGTTCTTCTGTTCCTCTGGCACATATTCCGACACAGGATTTAATAAGTCCCGAACAGTCTACATGGCCTTCTTCGCATCCTGCTGAAACATATTCCCATTCTTCGTTATATGCCCTGAAAGCCCATTCAACAAGCTCATCGGCACAAACCGTATATACTACGTCTGTCATTGCATAATCTTTGACGTTCTGACTTTTTTCAATTGCATTTAAAGGGGAACCTGAAGTTTTGACGTATAATTCATCGGAAGAATCCGATTTGGAAAACACAGAAAAATTAGGCTTTTCTTCTACAGAAGCCAGTTCAATGGAGGATTCGGTCTCTTCGACAGACACAGGCTCATCAAGCTCGCTTAAATCTGTTGCTGAAACCTTTTTATCATTTTTTAATCCAAGAATAACGCAAACCGTTATCAATACCGCGAATACTGTTGCAGCAGAGATAACTGTTATTCTTTTATAAAACTTACCAACCATACAGTTATTTTACCTCAAAATCGCCGATTTTTCCACCCTTCATTTTTCTGCAAAATATTATCAATTTTAAAACAAATATTATATTGAATCATTTAACGATTTGGGATATTATCACTATTACATATTGTTTAAGGAGATAACCATGACAGGCAAGAATAAAATGGACATGTGTTCAGGGTCCATTTTCAATAAAATGCTGCTATTTACCATACCGCTGATGCTCTCAAGCATGCTTCAGCTTCTTTTTAATGCGGCTGATATCGTTGTGGTCGGAAACTACGCGGGAGAAAAATCACTCGGAGCCGTAGGTTCAACCGGTTCTCTCATTAACCTTCTTACAAATCTTTTCATCGGCCTCTCCGTAGGCGTCAACGTACTTATCGCAAGATATTACGGTTCCAACGACAAGGAAAACATCCACAGGACTGTTCAGACAGCCATGACAGTAAGCCTTATCCTCGGTATTTTCGTCATGATATTCGGCTTCCTGTTTACTCCGACATTCCTTCGCTGGATGAGACTTAAAGACGAGCTTCTTCGTCTCGCTTCACTATATTTAAGAATATACTTCCTCGGCATGCCGGCCGTAATGATTTATAACTTCGGAAGCGCGGTCCTAAGAGCCGTCGGAGATACGAAACGTCCGCTTATCTTCATGGTAATCTCGGGTGTAATAAACGTCGTTTTGAACCTCTTTTTCGTAATAGTATTGAAACTTGACGTTGCCGGCGTTGCAATCGC
>JAEEGL013098353.1_pt1 | contig 20728 bp, 20 predicted proteins | sample 9134231 | NCBI WGS metagenome assembly JAEEGL01 (sample SAMN16246548, study PRJNA631951) | gut metagenome | biome: gut microbiome; feature: rumen; material: fiber-attached | host: Bos | place: Iran: Karaj | collected 2018-10
AGATTTCCCTCACTTTAAGTGATAAGACCCGTGGGAGACTACCACGTTGATAGGTCGGAGGTGTAAGCATGGCGACATGTTCAGCTGACCGATACTAATAGGTCGAGCACTTGACCAAGTCAAGGATCTCAAGGAAAACACTTAATGGTCTCATTATCTCGCATTGTTCGGTTTTGAAGGTACAAGCCTTCATAAATAAAAAATCTGGTGACTATAGCATTGGGGTTACACCTGTTCCCATCCCGAACACAGTAGTTAAGCCCTTTAGCGCTGATGATACTTGGTGGGAAGCTGCCTGGGAAAGTAAGTCGTCGCCAGTTTTTTTATTTATACCGTAATAATCATTATGTTAATGTCTTTATCGTCCGGCCGTTTTGCGGCCCATTTTTTATTGCGGAAATATCTGCTTCGTTATGGTATACTATATTGATAAAGAGATCATCTTGATCAAGGAAAGCCATGACTGAAACTTTACGATATGTATTCTGGATATTGCTGTCGCTGCCTATCTTCGCAATAGGGATATGGCTGTTCCTTAAGCTGTTCAACAACGTCCATGCTAAACTCAAGGCAGAAAAGGACGCTCTTAAGGAGAAGCAGCTTGCCGAGCAGAAGAGGAAAGAATTCGAAGAAAGCTACAGCAGGCGCAGAAGCGGAGGCGGTTATTGATGTCTGAAGGACTATTCATCAGTTTCGAAGGCGGGGACGGAAGCGGAAAGACCACGCAGTTCCGTCTGTTCGCGGAATATTTAAGGAACAGGGGCTTTGACGTCGTTACCACCAGAGAGCCGGGCGGAACCAGGATCTCCGAAAAGATCAGGGCCTTGCTTTTGGACCCGGAATGCACGGAGATGGCAAACAGAACGGAAGCATTACTCTTTGCAGCCAGCAGGGCGCAGCATGTTGAAGAGTTCATCAGACCGTCCGTGGAAGCCGGAAAGATAGTCCTGTGCGACAGATTCGTGGATTCTTCAATAGTCTATCAGGGCTTCGGGAGAGGTCTCGGCGACAGCGTCAGGGTCATAAACGAGTATGCCGTCGGCGGTCTTTACCCGGACGCAACGTTCCTTCTGGACATCTCTCCGGAGGAGGGCAGAAAAAGAAACGGAAAGACAGGCAAGAACGACAGACTGGAGAAACAGTCCATGGAATATCATGCCATGGTCGCCGAGGGGTACAGGAAACTGGCCGCGGCGGAGCCGGAACGCTTCATAGTGATAGATGCATCGGCAGGGATCGATGAAGTTGCGGAAAGCATAGTAAAAGCCTTTGAGCAGCGCTATCCGGATCTTAAGCTTCAGCGGAAGTAACATGCAGGAACAGAACAGCAAGATCAAAAATCAGATAAGGTCGTCGCTCAAGCGGGGAAAACTGGTCCATGCCTATGCCTTTACGGGCGGAACTGCGCAGGAGCGCGCGGAGATAGGCATGTGGCTGTGCCGGACGCTGTTCTGCGAGGCGGAAGAAAAGCCCTGCGGGGAGTGCCTGGCGTGCAGGAAATTCCTTCACGGCAACCACGAGGACTTCATACTCGTAAAAAAACCGCAGGACAGGGAATCAATTGTAAAGGACCAGATACTGGAGCTAACGGACAGACTGATGCTTAAGCCGTTCGGCAGCAGATACGCAGTCCTTATCGAAGACGCGCATCTAATGAACGCAGCGGCGCAGAACAAGCTGCTTAAGACGCTGGAAGAGCCTGCTTCGGAGGCCGTGATAGTTCTTCTTTCGGACCGCAGGGAGGCTCTGCTGCCCACGGTGCTGTCCAGGTGCGTGTGCTTCAGCCTTACTCAGGAGGCCTCGGCCTTCAGGGAGGAAGCGGCTGCGGGAAAGCTTGCGGGGCTTATAATGTCCGGAGCGGAGTTCTATAAAAAGAAGGCAGTCCTGGAAGACATAATACGCGATAAGGACGATCCCAGAGCAAGGGCGGAGGATCTTCTGAATGCCCTTGAAACGCGCTTAATGGCGCTTTTAAAGGAAGAAAGCACGAGGAGCGGGGAAACGTCCGCCGAGGCCGTTTCGCGGCTCCAAGAGGCCGTTAAGGCCGTTCTGGAGGCAAGAAAATACATCAGGCAGCTTCACAGCGTGGCGTACACGTTAAAACAGCTGTGTCTGCGCGTCTGATACGGAGGACATATGATAAAAGTAGTAGGAGTAAAATTCAGACCGGGCGGGAAAACGTATTATTTCGACCCCGCTGAAATGGACATAGAACAGGGCGACGATCTTATCGTGGAGACCGCCCGCGGCATAGAGTTCGGCCACGCGGTGTTCGGCGTTCGCCTTGTTGATAACGAAGAAGTGGTGCAGCCCCTTAAGCCTGTCATCCGCAAGGCTACGGAAGAGGACCGCAGGGAACACGAGGAGATCCAGAAAAAGCACGATTCCGCGCTTAAGCTCTGCGAGGAAAAGATCGCGGCGCGTGGTCTGGACATGAAGCTTGTGGACGTAGAGTACACATTCGACAATTCCAAGGTCATATTCTACTTCACCTCGGACGGAAGGGTGGACTTCCGCGAACTGGTAAAGGATCTGGCTTCCGCGTTCAGGATGCGCATAGAGCTCCGCCAGATAGGCGTACGCGACGAGACCAAGATGATGGGCGGCATAGGGCCCTGCGGAAGAGAGCTTTGCTGCCACAGCTTCCTGGACGATTTCGAGACAGTGTCCATTAAGATGGCTAAGACCCAGAACCTTTCGCTCAATCCCACCAAGATCTCCGGAATGTGCGGAAGGCTCATGTGCTGCCTGCAGTACGAGAACGATACGTATCTGGAGCTCCGCAAGGGAATGCCCCAGCCGGGCGACTATCTGGATACCCCGGACGGCAAGGCCGTGGTGGAGGACGTAAACATTCTGCAGAACAGGATAAGGACCAGGCTGGTGCTGGAAGAAGGCACCGCGGACAAGCCCGAAAAGCTGTCCTCCGAGTATTACATCTACAAAAAAGAGGAGATCAGCAAGGACTTTAAGAAAAAGCAGGGGCGCAAGCCGGAAGCATTCAGATCCAGAAACAAGGAAGCGGATGCGTCATTAACGGATCTTGCGGCTCTGGAGGACTAAGGCTTGAGCATAAGGGTCGACGAGATCGGATTCGGCGGGATGAAGCTTCTGCAGGACACGGACGCGTTCTGCTACGGCGTGGATTCCGTGCTGGCTGCGGACATGTGCAGGGTAAAGCACTCGGACAGAGTGCTGGACCTTTGCTGCGGCAACGGGGCCATAGCTCTGATAGTGTCCGCACTTTATTCTCCCGCTCACGTCACCGGGCTTGAGATCCTTAAGGACGCTGCGGATCTTGCAAGGCAGAGCGCGGAGCTTAACGGTCTTTCGGACAAACTGGACTTCATCTGCGGAGACGCTGCGCGAATAGAAGAATATGTAAAAGCGTCATCTTTCGACGCGGTGGTCTGCAATCCCCCGTATTTCGAAAGAGGACGGGGCGTAAGCTGCGACGCGTCCGTAAAGGACTCGGCAAGACACGAGAGCAGCGCGGGACTGGAGGATTTCTTCCGGGCCGCGGCTTACGCGCTCAGGGCCGGAGGCAGCTTCTACCTGGTGCACAGGCCGCATAGGCTGGCGGACATAATGGAATGCGCAAGAAAGACAGGTCTGGAGCCCAAGCAGCTCCGGATGGTCTGCCCGCACGAAGGCGACGCGCCGAATCTTCTTCTGCTTAAATGCGTTAAGGGCGGAGGTACGGAACTGAAGGTGCTGCCGTCGCTTGCCGTAAGGAACCGGGACGGCAGTTTTACGGAAGAGATAGACAGGATATATCAGAGGAAATAAAAAAACAGGCCGCTTGGCCTGCTTTTTTATTGTGTATGTTTACTTCTTCTTATCGTCTTTGCTTCTAAGCAATGTAACGAATCCTGTCATGGCGTTTACGAAACTTGTAGCTGCTCTGACCGGTCCGCGGTTCTCGTCCGTGGCCTGCTTTATGCCTGCCAGGGCTGCGCCTGCTTTAACTACTACGTTCTTTCCGGCGCTGGAGATGGTCTCGACGTCTCCGATTATTCCGTCCACGTGCTCCATGGTGCTGGGCAGGGTCTTGAGCGCCTTTATTATCTTTATCATAAGTACGATAAGTACTATTACTGCAACGATCGCGACGACCAGCAGTATTGTCCTGAGCAAGCTGTCGAGTGTTATTGTTACTGTCATGTCTGCACCTCCGATCAAATCTAATTATGCAATAATCCGTGTGTTTTTACAAGCGCATTTTGACATTGAAAAGCCTTATGGTATAATATATACACTATGGCTAAATACATTGTTGAAAATTCAGGCCCGCTTTACGGCGAGGTCGAGATAAGCGGCGCAAAGAACGCCGCGCTGCCGATACTCGCGGCCACCGTTCTTACGGACGGAGTCTGCGAGATCAACGAAGTCCCCAGGCTTAAGGACATAGACGTCATGTGCCGCATCCTCCGCAGCCTCGGCGCCAAGGTGGATGAGAACTGGGACGAGCACACCATTAAAGTGGACGGAAGCGGAATAAGCGTTTCCGAGGTGCCTTACGATCTTGTAAAGCTCATGAGGGCATCCATATTCGTAATGGGCCCGCTTCTTGCAAGGCTCGGCAAGGCTACCATCGCCCAGCCGGGGGGCTGCGCAATAGGCAACCGCCCGATAGATCTTCACGCCAAGGGATTAAGGACACTGGGCGCAAGGGTGATGATCAGCGAAGGCATGGTATACGCTGCCGCTGACAAGCTTACCGGCGCGCTGGTATATCTGGATTTCCCGAGCGTGGGAGCTACGGAGAACATAATGATGGCCGCCGCGGTCGCGGAAGGCATAACCATCATAGAGAACGCTGCCGAAGAGCCGGAGATCGTAGATCTCGCGTCTTTCCTTAACAGGATGGGCGCCAAGATAAAAGGCGCAGGCACCGACACCATAAGGATAGAAGGCGTGGAAAAGCTGCACGGCGCAAGGCATGCCGTAATTCCGGACAGGATAGAGACCGGCACGTTCATGGTGGCGGCCGCGATCACAAGAGGCAACGTCCTTATAAAGAACTGTCTGCCGGACCACGTAAGGCCTGTAATTGCAAAGCTCATCGAGTGCGGAGCAGTCATCCAGGACGAGATGGAAGGCATGCGTGTCAGAGGCGACATCAACAGGCTCGTTGCCACGGACATAAAGACTCTGCCTTATCCGGGGTTCCCCACGGACATGCAGGCTCCGTTCATGGCGCTTCTTACCACTGTATCCGGATCCAGCACTGTGATAGAGACTGTATTCGAGAACCGATTCATGCACGCTCAGGAGCTCTCCAAGATGGGAGCCAACATCCGCGTGGACGGAAGGGTAGCGAACGTTCCGGGAGACAAGTGTCCTCTGGAGGGCGCTCAGGTAGTGTCCACGGACCTCAGGGCCGGCGCTGCGCTGGTTCTCGCGGGTCTTGTAGCCAAGGGAACTACCGAGGTATCCCAGATCTACCACGTGGAGCGCGGCTACGAGAACTTCGTGGAGAAGATGTCCAAACTGGGTGCTAAGATAAGACTGGTGGAAGATTGAACGGCGGTCTTAACAGGAATCAGATAAAATATATCGTAATACTTGCCATGCTTGTGGACCACATAGCATGGCTTTTTGTCTATACCTACTCGCTGCAGGGCGAACTGATGCACTTTTTCGGAAGGCTTACGGGTCCTACCATGGCGGTCTTCATAGCGGAAGGGTACAGGTATACCAAGAACGTCAAGCATTACCTTGCCAGGCTGGGGGTTTTCGCTCTTATTTCCTGGCCGTGCTTCTCGCTAATGGAGACGGGCAGGATACTGCCGCTGTTCAGCGTCATCTATACTTACTTTCTTGCTCTTGTGGCCCTTATCGTCTGGGACAGCAAGGCGGACATAGTCGTCCGCATAGTCGTGATCGGCGCGCTGATCTACCTTTCCAAATGGGGAGACTGGTCTTACATGGGCATACTTTTTGCGCTCGTCGCTCACATATGGCACGACAACAGGACGGTGCGCTGGTCCCTGCACACGCTTATATGCCTGGTATTTCTGTTCATAGAAACGAGTAAGGCTCTGAGCTACGGATGGCCCTGGTGGACCCAGATGTTCCAGGCAGGAACGCTTATGGTTGCGCCCATGATGCTCTATCTGTACAACGGGCAGTCCGGCAGCAAGGCGCCGTTCCACAAATGGTTCTTCTACGTGTTCTATCCGCTCCACATGCTTGTGCTGTGGTATCTGCGGTTCGTGTTGTTCCGGTAGGTCGGTGCAGGCATGAAAGATCTTCTGATCACAAGTTTCCTTCTGGGCATAGGGCTGGCCATGGACGCATTCAGCGTCTCTCTTGCGAGCGGGCTAAAGGAGCCGGACATGAGCGCGGGACGGTCGCTTACGATATCCGGCGTGTTCGGCGCGTTCCAGTTCGCGATGCCGCTGATAGGCTGGGTGTGCGTGCATACCATATCAAGCTGGTTCGGATGGTTCGAGAAGCTGGTCCCGTGGATAGCGCTGGCTTTGCTGGGCTTCATAGGCATAAAGATGATAATAGAGGGCTTTAAGGGCGGAGAAGGAAAGTCCGTAGGAATGACACCCGGTACACTGTTCGTAATGGGCATAGCCACGTCCATAGACGCCCTGTCCGTAGGTTTCGCGATAGAGCATTACGGCATCAATGAGGCGTTGATAAGTTCCGTCATTATAGGAGTCGTTACTCTGCTGATATGCCTGGCCGGTACATACATCGGAAGAAAGCTTGGGATGAAGCTTGCCGGCAAGGCGTCAGTGCTCGGCGGAATAATACTTATAGCCATAGGGATAGAGATATTCATCAAAGGGATAGTATAAAAAGCGAAAGGCAGTCATCCGCATGGAATACGATCTTGAAAAACTAAGGGGCAGGGCGCCCGGCATAATACTGCAGGAGGGATGCAGAAAGTCTGCCGTAATAATACCGCTAATCAAAGAAGTTGACGGAATATATATTTTGTTCGAACGCCGTTCCGAGAAGATAGCCAGGCAGCCTGGAGACATCTGCTTCCCCGGCGGGGTGATACAGGACGGAGAATCTCCCGAAGAGACCGCTGTCCGCGAGGCCTGTGAAGAGCTCCTGATAGATCCCGTCCGGCTGGACGTGATCTGCAGCTGCGACGTGTTCCACAACGCAAGCGGGATAGTATATCCGTTCGCCGCGTGGCTCTCCGGTTACGGCGGAGGATTTTCCGAAGAAGAGGTAGCGGAGACTTTTAAGGTCCCTCTGACGTTTTTTACCGGAACCGATCCATTAGTATGCACGTCCAGGATGGTCCGCGAGCCGGACGATGAGTTCCCTTATCACCTTATCCACGGGGGCAGGGACTACAAGTGGCCGGAGAGGACGGACAAGGAACTGTTCTACACTTGGGAAGGCCGTGTCATCTGGGGAATAACCGCCCGCATCCTTAAGGGATTTCTGGATGTTCTCCGCTGAGATCCACCTTTTTCCGGACTGCAGGACATGTAGCGTGTCCTGCTTTTTGTTACACTACATCTTGTTGTGATTTTTAATGCCAAAATACAAAAATAGGCTTTCATTTTCCCCCGCATTATGTATAATAACAATATACCCCTATCGGTCTTGCAACCGGTGCTGATAGGGGGCAGCAGCCAGCCGGAGCGAAAAGGAGGTTATACTCTCAATACAGATTAAAAAGGGGAATAGCTGATGGAAACGATTGTTAGTATCAACGATGCTGTAAACAGCTTTGTCTGGGGATGGCCCGCCATCATTCTAATCTTTGGTGTAGGTATCTACCTTACCATTCGTCTTAAGGGGATCCAGTTCAGAAACATAGGATTCCAGATCCGCGAAACTTACGTAAAGACATTTAAAGATGCAAAGAAAGGCTCCAAGGAAGCCGGCGAAGGAGAAATCACTTCCTTCCAGGCGGCAATGGCGTCTGTTTCTGCTGTCGTAGGTTCCGGAAACATCGCCGGCGTAGCCACTGCGATAGTAGCGGGCGGTCCGGGCGCTTTGTTCTGGATGCTTGTAGCGGCCATCATAGGAATGGCTACCAAGTACGGCGAGATCGCCCTCGGTATGAAGTACCGCGAAAAGGCGGACGACGGCACGTACGTCAGCGGCCCCATGTATTATATCGCCAAGGGTCTTAAGGCCCCGTGGCTCGGCAAGATAGTAGCCGTGCTGTTCATATTCTTCAGCATAGTCATCTCCGCCGTAGTCGACACCAACACAATGTCCCAGGCTCTCAACGAGACCTTCGGACTCAACCCGATCGTGGCAGGCGCCATCTTCGCCGTAATTACCGGTATAGTAATATTCGGCGGCATCAAGAGGATAGGCGAAGTCTGCGGACTTCTCTCGCCGTTCATGGCAGGCGCTTATCTTCTCTGCGGACTGCTGATCATAATCCTTAACATCGGTCAGGTACCTGCAGCCATAGGCCTTATAGTAAGAGCAGCATTCAACCCGACCGCAGCTCTGGGAGGAGCCGCAGGATTCAGTATCATGACCGCCATCCGCTACGGAATGGCCCGCGGAATATTCTCCAACGAAGCCGGTATCGGATCCGCTTCCGTAACCCACGCATCCGCCAAGGTAAACGAGCCCGGCGAGCAGGCCATCTGGGGACCGCTGGAAGTATTCGTAGATACTTGCGTAGTATGCCTCGTTACCGGTCTTACGATAGTTCTCTCCGGACTTTGGGACGGCGGAGCCGAAGGCGTTGGACTTACCATGGCGGCATTCAGCAAGATGCTTCCCGGAAACTGGGGACAGTATGTGGTACTGTGCGCATCCATACTGTTCGGTTTCTCCTGCCTCATCACATACTATAATTACCTGGAGAAGGGCTGGCTGGCTCTCTTCGGAAAGGTGATGCACGCAAAGGTCAGCAAACTGATCGTCCGCGTGATCTGGCTGGTATTCATAATGGTCGGTTCCTACAGCACTCTGGGCTTCGTATGGGATCTGGCGGATACCTGCAACGGAATAATAATCATCCCGAACCTCATAGCGCTGGCAGTTCTGGCCGGTCAGATCGTAAAGATCAAGGAAGACTACTGGAAGAAGAACCTGCCGCTCTACAAGGAAGAGAAAGCAGCAAAGAAGAAGTAATCAGCATTAATCGATATCACTGCCCGGGCATGATCGCCCGGGCTTTTTTGATAAAAGACCTTTCTTTTCAGTAATGCGCGGAATGCGCTTGACAATCCTGCCGTTCATGGTTATCTTTTACTGCGGCGCAGGACTTCCGACCATCTTGCCTGCGCACCGGAGAGAATAATGGAAAATAATAAGATCAACATCAATATCCCGCGCATGGGACAGCGGATAATAAAGACGACGGTAGCAGTATTGATCTGTCTGTTCGTCTGCTACGCTTTGGGCTACAGCGGCGCACAGATGCCGTCCGAGGCTTGCATCACAGCCATAATATGCATGCAGCCTTTAGTCCGCGACACCCGTCAGTACGCGATCTCACGCGTCATAGGAACGCTCATAGGTTCCGTCTGGGGGCTGCTTCTGCTGCTTCTGTTCGACACCTTCCCTTTAGTGTCGGAACATACGCTGCTTATATATTTTCTTATGGCTGTCGGGACGATGCTCTCGATATATACCGCCGTGGCAGTGGGAAAGAGCGATGCATCCGGACTCGCCGCCATTGTTTTTCTGTGCATAGTGATAAGCTTCCCGGATATTGACCAGCCGCTGGTCCAGGCAGCGCAGAGGATAGTCTACTTATTCCTCGGAACGGCGGTGGCGATCGTGGTCAACATGTGCCGTCTTCCCCGCAAAAAGAACAATGGACTGGTATTCTTCGTAAGGATCAGGGATCTTGTTGCGGACAGGTCCGCCGTGTTCGAGCCTGCGGTCCAGTTCCGCCTCAGCCGTCTTATCAGGGACGGCGCAAGGATATGCCTGGTATCGGAGCACGCTCCCGCGTTCTTTTCAAGGCAGTTCGGCAAGGTCGATCTGGAAACTCCCATGATAGTCATGGACGGCGCCGCTATCTACAGCACTAAAGACAACTGCTATCTCTGGTCAGCTTCTTTGGATGGGGAAAGGCTTGATGAGGTCCGGGCAGCGCTCGACGACCTGGGATACAGTTATTTCATCTATACGATACGCGCAAACAGAATAGGGGTGTACCACTCGGGTGAGTATTCGGAGCCCGAGACTGTGCTTCTGAAACGTCTCAGGAGTTCCACGTACCGGGATTATCTGGAAGGAGCGCCTCCGTACATATCGAACGTCGTGTATGTCAAGATAGTCGCGAAAGACGAGGACATTGCGGATGTTTCTGCCGCCGTCCACAAAGCTCTTCCCGAAAGGCCTTACCGTATTCTGGTCAGAAGCCAGGGGTATGCAAACGGGTTGAGCGGTCTGTACATCTACAGCAGCGACGCTGTTCCCGGACACGCAAGGTCCCTGCTAATGGACATGCTTGCAAAAGACGGCGGGACGCTCGAGTACAGAGAGCCGATCAATAAAGAAGGGTACAGAAACGAATCCGACGCTCTCCGCCTTATCGCCGGCATAGAGAAAGAATTCGAACCCATAGATCTGACTAAACTGTTCCGCCGTTCGTAAAGTTCGCGGCATAGCAGTTTCTTCGGGATTTTTGTTAATTACGTTATCATACAGTAAGTGATTATGATATAATTACTATGTATGACGATCTTTAATGCGATATCACTATTAGGCGGTCTGGCTCTGTTCCTCTACGGCATGAGGATCATGGGCAACGGACTGTCGCAAAGTTCATCTACAGCGTTCAAGAACGCTCTCAAAAAGGTCACCAATAATCCGGTAGCCGGTTTTCTTGTTGGCGTCGTCGTTACCGCTGTAATTCAAAGTTCCACAGCTACTATAGTCATCACCTCGGGTCTTGTAGGCGCGGGGCTTATGACGTTCAAGCAGTCCATAGGCATTATGCTTGGCGCCAACGTAGGAACCACGGTGACCGCGCAGATCATCAGACTTCTGGACATCAACGCCGACAGCGGATCCATACTCAACTTCTTTAATCCGAGCACACTGGCGCCGATAGCCGCGATCATCGGAATAATCTGCATAATGTTCATCAAGAAGCAGAACTCCGGTACGGTAGGGCAGATAGCAATGGGCTTCGGCATACTGTTCACCGGACTTCTGAACATGACCGCGGCAGTAAGCCCGCTGTCGGAAGAACCGTGGTTCGCCAACATGTTCACCGGCGTTTCCGCAAGGCCGCTTCTGGGCTTCATAGCGGGAGCCGCGGCAGCGTTCCTCATCCAGAGCTCGTCAGCTACCATCGGTATCCTGCAGGCCCTGGCTACTACAGGCGTGCTTACATTCAGCTCGGTATATTCGATAATAATAGGCATCTACATAGGCGACTGCGTCACCACTGCCATCGTCTGTTCCATAGGCGCCAAGGCGGACGCCAAGCGCACAGGCATAGCGCACATAATATTCAACCTGTGCGTAGTCGTTCTTGTCTCGGCAGGCGTAGCGATACTTCATTCAACGGGCGCGCTGTCCGCGATATGGAGCAGCCCGATAACCTCCGGCGGCATAGCAAATACCCATACGGTATTCAGACTGGCCTGCGCCGTCATCCTTCTTCCGTTCACAAGAGTTCTGGAAAAGGTTACGAGGAAGATCGTAAAGGATACTCCGGCGGCCAACGTTCCGGAGAAATATCACGACGCGGAGCTGCTGGACAAGGCTCTGTACGGCTCTCCCGCGCTGGCGATATCCAGCGTGCGCAAAGCCATGGTAAAGGTAGCGCTTACTGCGGAGAACAACTATCATAAAGCGAGTCTTCTGATAAACGACTACGTTCCGGATACCGCGGCGCAGATCGAGGAGGACGAGGAGTTCATAGACTTCATGACGGACCACATAAGCTCTTATCTTGTGGGTCTGGCTGATCTTGACACTACCACTGGAAGGACCAGCGATCTTGTCAATTACAACATCAAATGCATACTTGAGTTCGAAAGAATAGGAGATCTGGCCTTAAACCTGGCGCAGAACGCGGAGGAGCTCAATTCCAAGAACATGAAGCTTTCCCCGGTGGCGCAAAGAGAGATGACCGTGATCCACAACGCGATGTCCGAGGTCCTGGACTGGGCAGTTGCCGCGTACAGAGACCGCAGCATAGAGGCTGCAAAACGCATAGAACCTGTTGAGGAAGTCGTGGACGAGCTGGTGGAAGATCTTCGTGCGCGTCATGTGGAAAGGCTGCAGAGAGGCATCTGCAACGTAGTAGTCGGATCCACCTTCCTTGACATGCTGGTAAACATAGAGCGTATCTCCGACCAGTGTTCCAACATTGGCGTGTATACGATCGCAATGTTCGACAAGGAAGCTGATGCCGACCAGCACGAATACTTGCACCGCCTGCATAGCGGCGTGGATCCTGAGTTCAATGCCTGGTACGCAAGCGCCAGAGAAAAATACATGGGAATGCTTCAGATCGCCGAGCTGCCTTCGGAATCTGAAGAAGAATAAACACATAATACCGACCAATACCGAAAAAAGCATGTAACCTCTCATGCTTTTTTGCGTCTTTATAGGCGAAGAGGGTTTTTAAATGGACGATCTGCAGATCATAGAAGGTTTTTTCAACAGACAGGAGGACGCTGTAAGCGCCGCTCTGGATAAATACGGAAGGTACTGCGGCGCTGTTGCCGGCAATATCCTTGCGGATCATTCGGATGTGGAAGAATGCGTCAACGACTGCATGTTAAGAGCCTGGAACAGCATACCGCCCGCCAGACCCGCAAGCCTTAAGGCGTATCTTGGAAAGATAGCCAGAAACCTTGCTCTGGACAGGGCTGCGGCGGCGTCGGCGCAAAAGCGCGGGGGCGGAGAATACACGCTTGCACTGGACGAGCTTTCGGAGATAGTCTCCGGGGGAACGGAGCCGGAGAAGGCCATGGAAAGCAGCGAGATATCCAGGGCAATAGACCGGTTCCTGGGGGACCTGGACGGGACTAAACGCAAGGTATTCGTAAGGCGCTACTGGTACCTGGATCCGGTATCGGAGATAGCTGCGAGCCTTGGGCTTAATGAGTCCAACGTAAAGACCATGCTCTTCCGCTTAAGAAAAGAACTGGCGCAGCGTTTGGAAAAAGAGGGTATTAAGATATGACTAACGAAAAGCTTTTAAGAGCAGTAGGGGATATAGACGACCGCTTCGTGGAAGAGGCGGATACGTTTTCCGCTTCCGCGCCGGAAACCGTCTCCGGGGCAAACACTAAGACAGTGTCCGGCAGGCCGCGCAGCAGAAGAAGACCCCTTAAGATAGCGGCGGGAGCGTGCGCGGCCGTGCTGCTGTTCACAGCGGGGTTCTTCGGCGGGGCAGGGAGCATAGGAAACCGCCGCTATTCAGGAAAGAACGACACATACGCGCCGAATGCCGGATCTTCGAACTACAATACCGAAGATACGAATTACGGCGGCTGGTCCGGTCCTGTCGAATACGAACAGAAAGACGGAAGACAGACCGCGGACGTGCCGGTCGATTCAGTACCCGATGTGAACGTCAATACCGCCCCGAACAGCAACGGAGCGCTTCCTGTTCAGCTTCAGAACACCAAGCTGATCTACACGGCTAACATGTCGCTGCAGAGCACGGAATTCGACAAGACCTGCGGATACATCAAATCCCTGGCAGACAAGTACTTTGCCTTCATAGAGAACGAGACCGTGGACAACGGCAACGGCAGCGCGACTTACCGCAGATCCGCAAGCTACACCGTAAGGGTGCCCGCGGAGAACTACAACAGCTTCCTCTCCGGCATGAGCGAAGAATGCCACGTCGTTTCTCTCAACCAGAAGATGACCGACGTAAGCGAGCAGTATTTCGATACCGAACAGAAGCTTCAGACCCTAAGGAACAAGCACGACAGGCTCGAGGCGCTTCTGGAGAAGGCCGAGAAGATGGAGGACATCCTGAGGCTGGAGGACGCCCTGTCCGAGAACGAGTACGAGATAAACCAGTATCAGGGCACTCTCAACAAGTACGACAGCCTGGTAAGCTACTCCACGGTAAAGATATCGCTTAAGGAAGTTTCAAGGCCGGACACCGGCATAGACGAGCAGCCCGGTTTCTTCCAGAGGCTGGGAAAGAGCTTCGCGGAGGGATTCGCGAACGCGGGAACGTTCTTTGAGAACCTTGCGTACTGGGTCTCTTACCACATTATAGGACTGATCGTATTAGCCGCGGCAGTGGTCGCTATCGTAAAGATCCATCCGATCAGAAGGATAAAGGCGGCAAGAGCCAGAAAGAACGGCTGATAAGTTCGGCTCCGAAAACTTATCGATTATACAGAAAAGCACCACATGATGTGGTGCTTTTTCTGTGGTGCAGGTAACAGGAGAGCATATTTGCTTCGCAAATCTGCCGGTCTGCGGGGCTCTCCGCAGCCCCTTGACCCGCTCACTGTTCAAAGACCCACCGGGCCTTTTCACGTCGTTCGCGCTTTCTCAAGGTTCGACTCCTGACTTATTACTTACATGAAAAGGGACAGACCGATGGCCTGTCCCTTTTCATGGTGCAGGTAACAGGAGTCGAACCTGCATGAAATCGCTTTCACACGGACCTGAACCGTGCGCGTCTGCCAATTCCGCCATACCTGCGTGAACAGTAGAATAATACTCCAAAAAGGAAGTTATTGCAAGAACATTTTTTTTGTGATATATTACCGAAATAGCAGGAATAACCTGAGTAAAGGAGAGTACATATGTCTGACAATACAAACATGGTGAGCCTCAGCTCCGAAGTCATAGAGACCGTCATCGGCGGACAGACAAGATTCAAAGGAAACGTTAAGACCAACAAGCCCATCCGCATAGACGGCGTTTTCGAGGGCGACATAGATTCCACTAACCTGGTCCTCATTACAGAGGGCGGAAGAGTAAAGGGCAACATCAAGTGCTCGGAGCTCCAGCTTAAAGGATCCGGCGAAGGCACCGCAATCTGCACCGAACTCATGCAGTTCGCTGCTACCGGAAGCTTTGCCGGCGACATCACGGTAGGATCTCTGATCACCGTTCCCGGCGCATTCTTCAACGGCAACTGCCGTATGGCAAAGGCCGCTCCCGCTCCGGAAGCAAAGCCCGAAGGGTTTACGGCCCTGTAACTGACGGTCCGCTGTCCGCACTCCCAGGTACGGACGATCCTTTTTGCAAAAGCAAGACCCGGCATACGTATTGCCGGGTCTTTTATTGTGAAATGTCATGCTTTGAGGGGAACATCATCCCCCCGGCGTTTCTTTTATCAGGAAGCCTCCTGGCGGTCCAGCTCGTCTTGTATCACCTGCTGCACTCGTGCGGCCAGCGATTTGGTCTTTTCGCCTTCTTCCGGATATACAGGTGGAAGGATCGTTATGGTCACCGGGGCCTTAGTCAGCCTTCCGGGCTCCTCGAAGCACTTATACGTTCCGTTTATCACGAATGGCACCACCGGTACACCGGCCTTAAGCGCAGGCTTAAACGCTCCGGGCTTGAACTCATCCATCTGCGGACCTTTGCTTCTGTGACCTTCCGGGAATATCACGACGCCGCGCCCGGCCTTTAGATTCTCCGCCGCAAGGTTCATGCATTCCGCGGACTGTCTGGGGTCCTTGCGGTCCATGAATATTACGTGCAGCATCATCATCCAGAGATTTGCCAGCGGCACTCTTTTTGCCTCTATTTTAGCTACCGGGACTTTATATCCTCCGAACGCGGAAAGGATCAGTCCTACGTCGAAATTGCCCTGATGGTTTCCGGTGAAAAGGGCGGGGCCTTCCGGCAGGTTCTCTTGTCCGCGGATGCTGTAATCACAGCCGCCCAGGCGAAGGAACCAGGTGAGCGGTACTTCCACTATCCACTTGGCTACTGCGTTGGGCTTAGCCAGCGGATCGGCTTTGGCAACTACCATGCAGATCAGCGCAAGCGGGGTAAGCACGATGAGCGTTATCACCGCCAGGATGATCCAGATTATTGTTCTTAGCAATGAGTTTTTCATTATCTGAAACCGATGAATATGTTTTTTATCCTTCCGGACATTAAAATATTGTATCACAAATCAAGTAAATGTGGAAGAACAGCGGACTTTGTGGTAAACTATCACGGTTAAAACAGAAAGGCATAAAGATGGCAAAGGAAAAGATAATCAACATAGCAGTCATAGCTCACGTAGACGCAGGCAAATCCACGCTTGTGGACGCTTTCCTTGCGCAGAGCGGCGTCTTCCGCGAAAACGAGGAGATGAAGGACTGCGTAATGGATTCCGACGACATAGAACGCGAGCGCGGAATAACCATATATTCCAAGAACTGCTCCGTAATGCACGGGGATTACAAGATAAACATAGTGGACACTCCGGGCCACGCGGACTTTTCGTCCGAGGTGGAGCGCATAATCAAGACCGTGGATACCGTCATCCTGCTGGTCGACAGCTCCGAAGGCCCCATGCCTCAGACACGTTTCGTGCTCTCCAAGGCGCTGGAGCAGGACCTTAATCCCATACTCCTTATAAACAAGATAGACAAGAAGGACGCCCGCATAGACGAGGTAGTGGACGAGGTCTACGAACTGTTCATGGACCTGGACGCCAACGACCGTCAGCTGGACTTCCCCATACTCTACGGCATAGCCCGCCAGGGCATAGTGGTCCGCGACCCCAAGGACGTTGAAGGCCTTAAGGTAGAAGCCTCCGATGGCTCCAAGATAAAAAAGAGCGCCGCGGGGCAGGGCGGACTGGACATTACTCCGCTCTTCGAGACCATAATAGAGCAGTGCGGAGCATATCCGGACAGAGACGCGGAGCCTTTGCAGATGCAGATCTCCACACTTGGCTACGACGATTACGTAGGACGCCTCGGCATAGGGCGCATAGACAGCGGCGTCATTAAGGCCGGCACCCAGTTAGCCGTTGCCAAGCCGGACGGAAGCTACGCTCTGCGCAAGATAAGCCAGTGCTACGTATACAGAGGGATGAAGCGCGTAGCAGTGCAGGAAGTGCACTCCGGCGATATATGCGTTCTTTGCGGCATTCCGGACATTACCATAGGAGACACCATCTGCACGGAGGACCACATAATAGGACTTCCGGCGATATCCATAGAAGATCCCACGCTCTCCATGAACTTCATTGTAAACAAGAGCCCCTTCGCAGGTAAGGAAGGTAAGTACGTTACCAGCCGTCATATAAGGGAGAGGCTTGCCAAGGAACTGGAGGTAAACGTAGGTCTTAAGGTGGAAGAGACCGAGACCACGGACAGCTTTAAGGTGTCCGGCCGCGGAGAGCTCCATCTTTCCATACTCATAGAGAACATGCGCCGCGAGGGCTACGAGCTTGCGGTCTCCAAGCCGGAGGTAATACTCCGCGCGGGCGACAAGGGCCAGAAGCAGGAGCCTGTGGAGGAAGTAGTCATAGATGTTCCGGACGAATATTCCGGCTCCATAATCTCCGAGCTCAATCTGCGCAAGGGCATAATGCAGTCCATGGACGCAAGGAACGGCCGCAGCCGCCTTGTGTACACCGCGCCCACAAGAGGCCTGATGGGCTACCGCAGCCAGTTCATAAACCAGACAAGAGGCGAGGGCATAATGGTGCGCCGCTTCGTAGGTTACGAGGATTACAAGGGCGAGATCCCGCAGCGCATGGCCGGCGCCATAATAGCGCAGGAGCCGGGCGTTACCACTCCTTACGCGATAAACAACCTGCAGGAGCGCATGCAGTTCTTCATAGGGCCGGGAGTTAAGGTCTACGAAGGCATGATCGTGGGCCAGAACAGCCGCAACGAGGACATGGTGGTAAACCCCTGCAAGGCAAAGCACATCTCCAACATGCGCGCAGCCGGTTCCGACGACAACGTAAAGCTTACTCCGCCCAGAGTCCTTTCTCTGGAAGAAGCTCTGGAATGGATAAACGACGACGAGCTTGTGGAAGTAACTCCTGTAGACATCCGCTTAAGGAAGAAGATCCTGGGCGAACTGGAGCGCAGAAGAAGCGGCAGGATCTAGCCCAAACACTTCTGACAAAACAAATATTATGTAATCAATCGGTCAAATAAAGAGGCGGGACATTTCCCGCCTTTTTTTCATTCAATATCAGCAGACTTTTTCCTGCTTCGGATGGAATAGATTATCACTATCAGGAAAGCTATTATTACGCACAGGTAGAAAGATACGGAACGCGACATCAGCTCCAGACTTGCTGCTTCGGAGTATGTCATTACCTTGCCGAACGCATTGAGCATCATAAGGTCCGTGTAACCCATGGCGCCCGGTATGGGAATGAACGTGGAGCCTATGCTTATAAGGCTCTGCGCGCCTAAAAGCAGCGCTCCCTGCCTGATCACGGTCCACGTGCCGGCGGATCCTCCTACGGTTACTGCTATGTACATCAGCATGGTTATGGACATCTGGCAGAGCCTGTGCAGCGTATTGTAGAGCAGGGACTTTGCAAGGGCCGGTCCGTGGCCTTTCAGCTGGCTGGCGTAGCCCTTATAATCTTCCACCCACTGGAGTATGCTTACTTCGTCGCTGCGTCCCTTTATTAGGCGCAGTTTTTTTCCGATCTTCATTACGATGGATGCCAGACGGTCTATAGCGCTGTGCTTAATGGTAATTACAATTCCGAGCATCGCAAGCATCGCAAGCCCGAACGCACCGAGAAGTATAAGTATCTTTGCCGCCGTGCTGAAGTAGTTGAATATTCCGGGAGCTATCAGGATGCTTGCGATCCCTATGATTATTATCGAAAGCGTGTACATAGCCAGGTTGAACACCAGGCAGACCGTAACGCAGCTTGCGGGTATGCCGCTCCTTACCATGAAGTATCCGCATGCAGGCTGACCGCCGGTAGCGGAAGGAGTAATGGCGGAGAAATACAGATCCGTAGAAACGAATACGATGTTCTTTCCAAGGCTCGTCTCCTGACCGAAAGACTTTAAAAGGGTCTTAAGCGACAATGCCTCGAATATGAAGAATCCCGCCAGCGCAGCAAACGACAGCAGCACAGGAATGGGGGACGCGCCGTACAGCAGTTCCCGCAGCTTTGTTATAGAAAACTCTCCGCTTACCTTTTTTACAGCATAAACGGAAGCCGCGGCTATGACCACGAACGCCAGCGCCCAGATAATGTTTCTGCGTCTATTCTGTTTTGATTCGAAACTACTCTTCAAATGCTTGCCTGTGGCATTATCCGCGCTTTTAGATTATACTAAATACAAGGTCATCAACAGATGGCAATTAAGCATTGTATCACGGCAGGAGGCTTTTAACAAGGTCGACTATGGATATCATAAGAATAACGGACATCAGCTCGGACGGAGATGGAATAGGAAGGACTGCGGAAGGCATGGTGGTATTCGTGCCGGGAGCGCTCCCGGGAGACACTGTAGAGGCGGAAATACTGCTTAAGGAAGGTTCCAGATCCGCAAAAGGAGTGCTGCTGCGCATCGCAGAGCCTTCGCCGGACAGGATAGAACCTGCGTGCCCTTACGCCTCGGAATGCGGCGGCTGCCCTCTTATGGGCCTTAATTACAAAGCTCAGATGGAACTTAAGCAGAAGCACGTTCAGGACGCTCTGCTCCGCATCGGTGGCTTTAAGGCAGGCGAAGACTACGTTCTGCGGGACATCATCTTCGCGAAGGACGGCGCGGAAACCACGCCTCAGGACATAGACGCGGACTTTCCCATGCCTGTCCGCTACCGCAACAAGGCGGAGTTCGCGATATCCGGAAACAAGGTCGGTTACCTTAAGCGCGGAACTCACAGCATGATGGAGCCCAAGGACTGCGTCATCCAGCAGCAGGCCGCCATGGATACCGTGGAACGCATCCGCGCGGAGCTTAAACCTACTCAGAAGTATTTCACCAGGCTCGTTGTGCGTACGTCCCGCGCCGGCGAGGTGATGACGATAAAGGAAGACAGGGACGGAGGCTTCGTGTCGGACCGCCGCGTACTTAAGGACGAGATCGTTACAGCGGCCGGAACGCTCAAGACCGAGATAAGCCCTCAGAGCTTCTATCAGGTCAATTCCGGGGGGTGTTCGATACTTTATACCAAAGCGCAGCAATACGCGCGTCTGACGGGCTCTGAGAGCCTTCTGGACCTATACTGCGGCGCCGGCAGCATAGGACTTTCCATGGCCGGGCAGTGCGCCCGCGTAATAGGCGTGGAGAGCGTAAAGCCGGCGGTGCTGGACGCGAACCGCAACGCCGTCATCAACGGCATAGTTAACGCCACCTTTGTATGCGGAAGGGCGGAGGACGTTATAGATACCAAGCTCCAGGGCTTAAAGGCGGACGTAGTCGTTCTGGATCCTCCCAGGGCCGGCTGCGCGAAGAGCCTTCTTGAGGCTGTCCTTAAGATAGCGCCTCAAAGAGTAGTCTACGTTTCCTGCAACCCGTCCACGCTGGCCAGAGACCTTAAGGTGCTCTGCGATGGCAGCGGTTACCGCCTTATCGAAGCGACCCCGGTAGACATGTTCCCCGGAACGCTGCATGTGGAGACAGTAGTATTGATGACGAGAAAATAATAAACAGGCAGGAGGGCATCGTGAACAAGACCTTCGTGGAGATGCTCGACAAGCGGGGCTACGATATTCAGATCACGTATGTGAAGAAGGAAACTAACTGACAAATCGGGGTTTGAGGAGGAATTGAGATGTTGCTACAGGAAGCATGTGCGCTGTTGAAAAAGGAGCTCTTGGACAACGGTTACGAATATGGATTCTTTTTAAACGGGACATCATACAGGCCTGATATGA
>JAEEGL013531530.1_pt1 | contig 20728 bp, 13 predicted proteins | sample 9134231 | NCBI WGS metagenome assembly JAEEGL01 (sample SAMN16246548, study PRJNA631951) | gut metagenome | biome: gut microbiome; feature: rumen; material: fiber-attached | host: Bos | place: Iran: Karaj | collected 2018-10
AGAAGATGAAAGGAATTAACTACAAAGACATGAAGTTCAATCCGTTCAACCTCAATGGTGGTGAATGGATGCTGATAACGGCTGGTGACGAAAAGAGTTGCAACACGATGACGGCCTCATGGGGGCATCTGGGTTGCCTGTGGGGGAACAACGACCCTTCGGCTGTGGTTTACATTCGTAAGTCGCGTTATACCAAGAAGTTTGTTGACGAGGAGCCTTATTTCTCGCTCTGTGTCATGGACAAGTCGTTCAAGAAGCAGATGGTCTATCTAGGCAGCACGTCAGGACGTGACGAGGACAAGATTGCCAAGGCTGGACTCACACCCGTCTATGCCGACAACACCGTCTATTTCGAGGAAGCCAAACTCGTGCTCGTCTGCAAGAAGGTCTATGCCGCAGAGATCCAGCCAAGTAGCATCATCTATCAGGAAACCATCGACCAGAGTTATCCGCAGGGTGACTATCACACCATGTACGTGGGTAAGATCGAGAAGGTGCTGGTGAGGGATGATGAGTATCTGAAATAATAGATAAATAAATCGGAATTTAGCGGTATGAAAGTAGAATTGCGGAAATGGTGTTTGGCTGACAAAAAAGAACTGAAGGAATTATGCAATGCCGTTGATAGAACATACTTGTCAGACAGATTGCCGAATCCTTATACAGAAGATGATGCTAATTGGTGGCTGAATATGGTTGCCAAAAGCGAAGGCATTGACGGAACTTTTCGCGCAATGGTCGTAGATGGGAAGATTGTTGGTAGTGTTTCCGTTGAACGAAAAGCAGATATATACAGGCTTGACGGCGAATTAGGTTACATGTTATTGAAAGACTATTGGAATCGTGGCCTGATGAGCCAGGCTGTGGGACAAGTGTGTGAGATTGCAATAAAGGAACTTGGTCTCAATCGAATTACAGCAAATGTCTTTCAGCCCAATTTCGCATCTCAGCACATTTTACTAAAGAATGGTTTTATACAAGAAGGAGTCATGCGCAAAGCGGTGATTAAAGGAGGCATTATTTACGATATATTCTTATATGGTTTATTGAAGTAAATTCTGATTTATCAGCCCAAAGTAAGAGAATGTCTATCTCTTTAACTGTTTCTGTCGCTGCTCTCAGAGCATATCAATGAACTTCTCTCTTCGGTGGGTATGTTTGCAGCTCCTTCTGCTGCTTTAAGCCCTTGACAATGGAATCTATATCTTGCCATATCTCAGCATCGCGGCGTGTCTGGATGACGGTCTGGTAGAAAATGCGGTTGGTCTTATCCATCTGCATCACGCGGTTGTGGTAGATACCTAAGCACAGCAAGGCAGCAAGTCCCATGAGGAAGGACAAGTAATAGCACCATAATTTGCGCATGTCGAGCCACGGCTTTACCTTACGCCATTTGTACAGTAGAACGGCACGAAAGGTAGGCTCCGATACAGGGTCTATCTTTGACTTGAATCCAGCTGTCATCATACAGTCGCCGATAACTTTCAGTGCATCGTGTACTTTCTCCTTCGGCTCATCATCATCGAAGAGATGCTTGCCAATCCATCGCATCCACCGACGCACTGGCACAGAGTATTCTGAAGCCCATCCCTCCATCTGTTCCATGGTGCGTATTTCATGGGCAGTCCACACTTCTGCCAGACGCTTTTTCTCAGTCTCTCTGTTTTCGTTACCCTTTTCAAGAAGGTCTTTCGTAAACTCGTCGTACTTGGTCTTGAACGTCTGACCGATATTTTCCATGTCCTGGTCGAAGAGCAGTCCTTTCTTTTCAGTGACATATCCATTCCGTAGCCTCTGATAGCCATTTCTAAAACACGTTGAGAAGTTCTCGGTGGTTACATTGGTGCTCACTGCAGAAGAGCCATTCTGCTGTTCGCCGACAGGGTTCTTCTGGTCGGCCAGACTTTTGATGGCATTCATTATGTCATCAAGCATCTGATATAGGTCATCGACGGAGTATTGCTGCTCGTCTTTTAGTGGGGTCGGTTTCTTTGGCATAATTATCTTCCTTTCCTACGTGGTCTATTACGGTTCTTGTTCTTCTCGTCGTCATCATCGTCGCGCCAGCCGCCAGATGCGCCACCGCCACCTCCGCATGAGGTCGGTGCCACGTTGGGCTGCAACAGCACTTCGACAATGGCTTCACCGATGTTGCTGCCAGACGATGCCCCACCATCCGAGCCTGTTGTCTGCTGTTCACTGTAACCATCTTCGGATGGCTGCTGTGTCCCTCCTGAAATCTTGGAGAAGTCGAAGGCTTCGTTGATGTCGAAGGGCTTTTGCTCCTTGGGCTGGAGCTGTATGGGTTCATCGCCTTGGTGGTCATCAAGGTAAACCACATTGAACATCTGTTTATCAATTTTAGCGAATGACAGCGAACGATCAATCTTGCTTCCGGCATAGGTGACGTTGCGTTTGCTGTCCGTGAAGGTCACTCCACGAACGTTGCCGTCCTTGTCCTTCACGAAGTCTAATGATATGCCCTTAGTGGCAAGTAACGTGCGCAACTCATCCCATGAAACACACTCCTTAATGGCGGCTGTTATCTCATCATAGAGGCGGTACTTGATGGCATCCTTGCCCTTCAAGCGTTCACGCCTTACCTTGTCTTTGCCCTTGCCAAAGGTCAGGCCATACTGACGGGTCAACACCTTGGTAATGGCGGCAGACTTGGTGTAATTGTTATCACCCTTGATGCCACGTCCATCATTATCCACTCTGTTATAAACGATGTGGATATGAGGGTGCGGCTGGTCGTGGTGACGGAATATCACAAACTGGGTGTTCTTGATGCCCATACGCCGCATATAGTCTTTGGCTATCTTGGCAATCTTCTCATCATCCAGTTTGTCATAGTCTTCAGGTGAGAAACTGAGTGATATGTGGCCGACAAACTTGTGGAAACTGGGACGGGCTTTAGCCTGTGCCTTGAAACTGGCAGTGATAGTGGCATTCGACGAGAGGTTCACCCCCTCGGATGCGATTATCACCGTGTCTTTCTTGATGATGTCGTTGGCGTAGTTGACCAGTCCGCCGAAACCTTCACCATTGGAAATCTGGGCTATCATTTGTACACTCCTTTCTGGTTCTATATCTGGTTCTATAATCTGGTTACTTTTCACTTATCCTGATGAGTAGGCTGTCAATCTTACCCACCACTTCTGACACCTCTGGCACACGTCCACCTTATAATTAATAAGGTCACGCAGCTGTTCAACGGTAAGGCTGCGCTTTCTGGTCTTCTCATGTTTTATCTTGAACCTGCGGAAAGGGTATTTCTCTGTCAGCTCATGATCCAGTGCCCAGTTGAACGTCGCCCGGATGTTGCGCAGCTCCTTTGCGGTGCCGTTGACAGAGAGGTGCAGATCCTCAAGGCAATGCCGCTCAAATCGTCTCAGCCAGTCGACATCTGCGTTATTGAAGGTGACTCCTGGGGCAAACTTCCTGACCTTGTCCGATGTCGCCTTATAGAGCAGGCGGGTGGAGTTCTTGCGCTGCGTATCTCCAAACTCTTTGATACAAGAGGCGAGGTTTTTCTTTCCTGGGCTTGACTTCCGTTTTGACACAGCCTCCTTCACCTCATATAGGCTCGCGTCAGGATGCAGGATGATATACTCGTCCAGCTTGTTTAAGAAACTGGTCAGGGCGATGTTTTTCGCTGCGTGGTTCTTGACAGTGTTCGGGAATAACTTCCCGTCAAACTTCACAGGGCTTGTTATGCCTGTACTTATTTTTGTCCGGTTGTCGCCGGACCTCAGGATAACGAATATGAGCATCTCGCCATTTGTTGAGTTTTGCTCCTTGAAATGTAATCTTTGAAAAAGGAGGTGGTTTAGACGGAAAAAAACCAGAGAGTTATTTTACTAACTCACTGGCTTTCAATGTTTTAAATCAGTGAGCGGAATACGGGAATCGAACCCGCCTCCTCGGCTTGGGAAGCCGATGCACTACCGATGTGCTAATTCCGCTTGTGTGTTTTGACTGTATTTTTGACTTCTGAGCCGATACCGGGACTCGAACCCGGGACCTATTCATTACGAATGAATTGCTCTACCAACTGAGCCATATCGGCGTCTTTCAAAAGTGCATTTTGCTAATGCGTGTGCAAAGGTAAGAGATTTTTTTGTATCCGCAAAATATTTTAGACAATTTTCTCTCGAAGATATTTTCCTGTGAGGCTGTCTTTACACTCTATCAATTTCTCGGGTGTACCGGCAAACACCAAGGCGCCCCCTTTGTCACCGCCTTCGGGACCTAAGTCGATGATATAGTCGGCGCATTTGATGAGCTCTAGATGATGCTCGATGACGATGATGGTGTGTCCGCGCTCTATGAGTGCGTTGAAAGCCGCCAGAAGCCTTTTGATGTCATGAAAATGGAGGCCTGTCGTGGGTTCGTCGAAAATAAACAAAGTAGGGTCTTGTCTCTCCAAGCCAATGAAGTAAGCCAGTTTGACACGCTGGTTCTCACCACCTGACAGTGTGGAGGAGCTTTGTCCCAATTTGATATATCCCAAACCAACGCTCTCCAGTGGTCTCAGTCGGTCGACGATGGCCTTCTGCTGATGCTCCTGGAAGAACTCGATGGCCTCGCTGACCGTCATGTCGAGCACCTCGTTGATGTTTTTGCCAGCGAAGCGCACGTCGAGGATGTCGCGTTTGAACCGCTGTCCGTGGCAAGACTCACATTCGAGCACGAGGTCAGCCATGAACTGCATCTCGACGGTGATGACACCGGCACCTTTGCACTCTTCACACCGACCACCGTCGGTATTGAATGAGAAATACTGAGCAGAGAAACCCAATTGTCTGGCGAGCGGCTGTTCGGCGAAGAGTTGTCGTATGGCGTCATATGCTTTGACATAGGTGGCAGGGTTGGAACGTGTACTTTTGCCGATAGGGTTTTGGTCTACAAACTCCACTCTCTTGACTTCCCTCCAGTCGCCTTCAAGAGCCAGATACTCCCCTGGTGTATCGCAGACGTCGCCTAAATGCCGTTTGAGGGCAGGGTAGAGGATGCCCTTCACCAATGACGACTTGCCACTGCCGCTGACACCCGTCACGACGTTCAGTACATTGAGCGGGAAGTTGACGTCGATGCCTCTGAGGTTGTTCATCCTTGCCCCTTTAAGGAGGATACTTCTGTTCCAAGAGCGTCGACTTGTCGGTGTGGGGATGGTCTCGGCGTGCATCAGGTATTTGACACTATAACTTCTCGGGAAACGAGAGAGCGCTTCTTCGTTGATTTCCGATGCATTGCCCTCGAAAACGATTTCCCCTCCCAGTCGTCCTGCGTCCGGTCCTACATCGATGAGGTAGTCGGCGGCCCGCATGAACTCCTCGTCATGCTCTACGACGATGACTGTATTGCCGAGCGATTTCAGTTCCTCCAGCACATGGATGAGTCGGTCTGTGTCGCGGCTGTGCAGTCCGATGCTTGGTTCGTCAAGGATGTAAAGCGACCCGATGAGCGAACTGCCCAAAGAGGTAGTGAGATTGATGCGCTGACTCTCGCCGCCACTGAGCGTGTTGGACGGACGGTTGAGAGTGAGGTAGCCAAGTCCCACTTCGGAGAGGAATCGCAGTCGGTTGTTGATCTCGGTAAGCAGTCGTTTGGCTACCGCAGCCTCCTGCTCTGGCAGCGTCAACCTTTTGAACCATTCTATGAGACTGCTGACTGGCATTTCCACCAGGTCAGAGATGCTCATGCCAGCTATTTTGACATATTCTGCCTCCTTTTTTAGTCTGGTGCCTCGGCATTCCGGGCATACCGTCTTGCCTCTGTAGCGGCTCAGCATCACACGGTATTGTATCTTGTACTGGTTTTCCTTTACCATTTGGAAGAAGGCGTCGATAGACACCTGCTGCCGAATGTCTTTGCTGTCGGAGGGAAGTCCGTGCCAGAGCCATGACTTCTCCTGTTGTGTCAGTTCGTAATAAGGCTTGAAGATCGGGAAATTGTCCTTCGCAGCCCTGCGGCAGAACTCCTTGGCCCATTCGCCCATTTTCTCACCGTGCCAGCATTGCACGCAGCCGTCATAGACACTCAGTGTGGTGTTAGGGATGACCAGTTTCTCATCAATGCCGATGATTTTGCCATACCCTTCACAGGTGGGACAGGCGCCAACAGGAGAGTTGAAGGAGAACATATTATCATTAGGCTCCTCAAAGGTGATACCGTCGGCCTCATAACGCGTGGAGAAGTCGTAGGACAAATTGGAGGGCAGAAAAGTGAGTCGGCACTCGCCGTCGCCCTCATAAAGAGCCGTCTCCGCTGAGTCGATGAGCCGTGAGATGGTGTCCTTGGATGAGTCGACAGAGAGTCGGTCGATGAGCAGGTAAATTTCCCTGACGGGGATGGTGGCCAGCGCCTGTTGGTCGTCCATGAAATCATCGATTCTCACAAACTGTCCTTTGACGAAGAGCCTGACGTAGCCTTGCTGCAGTTTCATCTGCAGCTGTCGCTCCAGCGTGCGTCCCTCGGGCAGGTGAAGAGGTGCTGTGACACAAAACCTAGTGCCCTCGGAGAATTGCATCACCTGCTCCACGATGTCGTCCGTGGAGTGTTTTTTGACAAGCTGCCCGCTAACGGGAGAGAAGGTCTGTCCGATGCGTGCATAAAGCAGTCGCAGGTACTCATAGATTTCTGTCGAAGTGCCCACAGTGGACCGTGGGTTGCGGCTGTTGACTTTCTGTTCGATGGCGATGGCGGGCGGCAGTCCCTTGATGAAATCACACTCAGGCTTACTCATCCTGCCCAAGAACTGTCGTGCGTATGAAGAGAGGCTCTCCACATACCTGCGCTGCCCTTCAGCATAAAGCGTGTCGAAAGCGAGTGACGACTTGCCGCTTCCGCTGACGCCGGCAATGACTATCAGTTGGTCACGTGGTATGCGTATATCAATGTTTTTCAGATTATTGACACGTGCGCCTTTTACTTCAATATATGGGTTCATGGGCAGGAGATAGGTGGTCAGTGTGAATTATGAGTTGATAGCAGCCAGTGCGAGGCTGCAGAACTTGCAGATCTTGGAGTCACTGCGTGAGGGCAGCACCACTGGTGCCATGGTACCGGCAAGCATACCTGCCGTCTCTGCACCGCAGAAGAGCGTGATGGTCTTGTAGAAGACATTGCCTGCCTGGATGTCGGGGAAGACCAGCGCGTCGGCCTCACCGTCGAGAGGTGACTCGATGCCCTTCTTGACCAGGCTCTCTTTGCAACACGACGTCTTCAGGTCGAGGGGGCCATCGATGACACAGGGACCGAATTCGCCGTTTTTGGCACTATTGATGATGTCGATGTAGCCTTCGGTGAAGGGGAAGAACTTGCCGCCCACTTTCTCCGAGCAGTGTATCAAGGAGATTTTGGGTTGCTCAATGCCAAACGACCTGCAGAGGCTTGCGATATACCTCACCTGTTCGACACGCTGCTCCTGAGTGGGGTAGGGGATGACAGCCGCATCAGTGAAGAAAAGCATTTTGTCGTAGCCTGTAAGACTGGCAGCGGTGATATGTGTGAGCACACGACCTTTGGGCAGTATGCCCTCCTCTTTGTTGAGGATAGCATGGAGCAGGTTGTCGGTATTGATGAGACCTTTCATCAGCACGTCGGCCTTTCCTTCTCTTACGAGTGCCACCGCTTTCTTGGCTGCGTCGTCACGGTCGTCGGCGTCGACATAACTAATATGGTCGGAGAGCTGTTGAAACTCTGGTTTGTTTTCGATGTCTTCACGGCATCCTACGAAGATGGCTTCGGCGAAGCCTTCCTTGATGGCACGTGCCACGGCATATTGTGTAGAGTCGTCTGAGGCACACACCACAGCCACTCTTTTACGGCTTCCCCTCTTTGCGAGGTGAGCCACAAGTTGATCAAAGTTTTTGATGGTTTCCATATTCTAGGGATTTGAGAAGTTCTGATATTAGACCGACGAAGCGGTTTTTGAAAACAATGGTGCAAATATATGAAAAAAACTCAGACTTCACATCATACAAGATTGCGAAAAATGAAATGTAAGCGATAAAAAAAGCAAAAACGACTTGACACCATCTATAGAACTCAGTAAAAAGATGGAAAAAATGTCAAAAAAGTGATTTGTATCTAAATGGTGGAAAAAATTTACGCAAACGTTTGCGTAATTTCTTTTTTTTTTATATTTTTGCAATGAATTAGCATTCTATACACATGAAACCACGCCGCACTTCACTCAAAGACTTGGCAGAGCAATTGGGTGTATCCATTGCTACTGTGTCACGTGCCCTTCGAGGTAGCCATGAGGTGGGTGACGAGATGAAAGAAAAAGTCCGGGCCCTCGCAAAAAAACTCAACTACCGCCCCAATCCTTTTGCACAAAGTCTTCGCAAGGAGGCTCCTCGTGTGATTGGTGTTGTGGTGCCCAACCTTGTCACGCACTATTATGCCGCTGTGCTCGATGGTATCGAAGATTATGCCCGCCAGCAAGGCTATTCCGTTTTTAGTAGCAACAGTCATGAAGACCATGTGCGTGAGGAGCAAGCCATCGACAATTTCATCTCCATGCATGTGGAAGGCATCATCGCCTGCCTGGCCCAGGATACTGTAGACTATGCCCACTTCCGCGAGATCCATGAAATGGGCATCCCACTTGTTTTCTTCGCCCGTACCTGTCTGCCTGAGCTTTTCTCACAGGTGGTGGCAAATGGAGACGAGGCTGCCCAACAAGCCACTCAGCACTTGATAGACAATGGTGCGAGGCGTGTGGCTTTTATTGGCGGTCCCAACCATCTCGACATGGTGAAGCGCCGCAAGCACGGCTACCTGGAGGCCTTGCGTGAAAGTCGTATCCCCATCGAGCGAGAACTGGTAAAATGCGGTAAGATAGACTTCGACACCGCACGGAACGCCACCCTCCAACTGCTTGAAAGCGACAACCCACCCGATGCCATTCTTGCCTTCAACGATATCATCACCTATGCTGCTTTCGACGCCATCAAAGACAAGGGGCTGCGCATCCCCGAGGATGTCGCCATCATGGGATTCACGGATGGTGAGTCTGCCGCCTTTGTCACTCCTAAGCTTTCCGCTATCATGGACCAGGCTCATCTGCAAGGCAAGAAAGCCTGTGAACTACTCCTCAGGAACATCAACGGCGACAAGAAGATATACAAAGAAGTGATCCCGATGATACTCAAAATCAGGGATAGCAGTAGGAAGATGAAAAAAGATGAAAAATGAAAGATGAATGATGAAAAATTAAAATGGAAAAATGGAAAAATGAGAAAGCCATTGATGAAAAGATGAGATAAGCAATTGATGAAAGAAAAAAGATGAAATAATTATATAAAAACCTAATAACACATGAACCTAAAATTATTATTATCAAGCATCCTTTTGGCAGGCGCCTCCTGCGCCTATGCTGCGGGATTTGTGAGAAACGGCAACACTGTGACCATCCAAGTATCCTCACCTACTCAAGACGGTGCGCGTATTGTCTGCCTGCAAGTCGTCAACGACAACATTATCCGAGTGCGTGCCACCTCAGAAGACGCGCTGCCAGAGAAGAGCAGTCTCATCATCGTGCCTCAGAAAGCCAAACCGCAGTTTGACGTGACAGAGGAAGGTGCGACTGTCAGAGTCAAAGCCAAGAATGTGCAGGCTGTGGTGGAGACAGCAAGCGGCAGGATCACCTTTTACGACGCCGCTGGCAAGACCCTCCTCAAAGAAGCTGTCAATGGTAAGACCTTCAAGCCCTTCCGTGTGCCAGAGCGTGAGCTTGGCGTACCTACTCGCACCCTGTCAGAAAAAGAACTCAACGGACTCACTTGGCATGCCCTTTTTGAAAACCAGCCTGAAGAGAAAGCCATCTACGGACTAGGGCAACACCAAGCCGAGGAGATGAATATGTTGGGTAAGAACGAGGAACTATATCAATACAACACCAAAGTGAGTGTGCCCTTCGTCATGAGCAATATGAACTATGGCCTGCTCTGGGACAGCTACAGTCTCGGACGCTGGGGCAACCCCAACGACTATGTACAGCTCAACCGTGCCTTCAAACTCTATGACAAGAACGGACGCTCAGGCCACCTCACTGGCACCTATGTGGACAAAGACGGACGCAAAGTGGTGCGTGACGAAGACTCCATCTACTTTGAGTTTGACTGTCCCAACACCTCCGCTATCGGCAACGCTACCGAGCCTGGAGGCATCAAGAACCTGCCAAAAGGTTTCAATCTCGACGGTGCGCAAGTGGTCTACGACGGTTTTATCGAGGCCCCAGAGACCAGTCTTTATCACTTTATCCTCTACTATGCAGGATATATGAGAGTGTATGTGGGTGGCCAAGAAGTGGTGGCAGAACGCTGGCGCACCGCCTGGAACCCCAACTCATGGAAGTTTACCGCCCCTTTAGTCAAAGGAAAACGCACCCAACTGCGTATCGAGTGGAAACCTGACGGAGGCGTGAGCTACTGCGGACTGCGCGCCGCCGTGCCCACCACTGCCAAAGAGCAGAAGATGATCAGTATCTGGAGCGAGATGAGCCGCGATATGGACTACTACTTCATCGCTGGCAAAAACATGGACGAGGTGATCAGTGGTTACCGCACACTGACCGGCAAGGCCTCGGTCTATCCCAAATGGACCCTAGGTTTCTGGCAGAGCCGCGAGCGCTATAAGAGCAGTCACGACATCGAGTCGACCCTGGCGGAGTTTCGTAAGCGCCACATCCCAATAGACAATATTGTGCAAGACTGGAACTACTGGCCATTGCCCGACTGGGGCAGCCATCAGTTTGAGGCCTCTCGTTTCCCCAACCCACAAGCCATGCTCGACAGTGTGCATCAGATGAACGGCCGCTTCATGATCTCTGTGTGGCCCAAATTTTACGACACCGTCGACAACTATAAAGAACTCGACAGCAAAGGATGGATTTACAAGCAGGCCATCAAGGACGACATCCATGACTGGCTGGGCTTCACCGGTTCGTTCTACGATGCCTACGACGCCGACGCCCGAAAGATGTTTTGGAGACAGATGAACGACAACCTCTACACCAAATTCAAATATGGCATCGACGCCTGGTGGATGGACGCCTCGGAGCCCAACGTACGCGACTGCACCCCCGTATGGTATCGCAAAGCCCTCAGCGGACCCACCGCATTGGGTACCTCTACCGAGTATTTCAATGCCTACTCCATCGTCAATGCTGATGCTATCTATAACGGACAGCGCAGCGTGAACCCCAACCAACGCGTCTTCCTGCTCACCCGCAGCGGATTCGCCGGAGAGCAGCGCTACAGCACTGCCACCTGGAGCGGCGACATCGGCACACGTTGGGAGGATATGCGCTCGCAGATGACCGCTGGTCTCAATTACTCGATGAGCGGTCTGCCCTTCTGGGGCATGGATCAGGGAGGATTCTCCGTGGAGAGCCGGTATGTAAAAGCCCAGCAGGAGTATGACAAGACCGGCGTGGAGAATGCCGACCTCACCGAGTGGCGCGAGCTACAGACCCGCTGGAACCAGTTTGGCTGCTTCATCCCCCTCTACCGTGCCCATGGCCAGTGGCCCCTGCGTGAGGTGTGGAACATCGCTCCTGACAACCATCCCGCCTATCAGACCATTGTGTGGTATGACCAGCTGCGCTACCATCTGATGCCCTATCTCTACAGTATGGCTGGATGGGTACACTTCCGAGACTACACCATGATGCGTGGTCTGGCTATGGACTTCAATGGCGACGACCGTGTGTATGACATCCCCGACCAGTGGATGTTTGGTCCCGCCTTTATGGCTTGCCCCGTGGGTTACTACAAAGCCCGTAGCCGCAGTGTCTATTTCCCCAAACAATGTGGCTGGTATGACCTTTACACCGGCGCCTATGTAGATGGCGGCCAGACCCTCGTGGTCGACGCCCCCTATGAGCGTATCCCCGTCTTCGTGCGGGAGGGCAGCATCGTGCCTTTCGGTCCTGCGATGGAGTGGTGTGACGAGAAGCCTGCCGAACTGATCAACCTCTATGTTTATGAGGGTGCCGACGCACAGTTCCAACTCTATGAGGACGAAGGCACCAACTACAACTATGAGAAAGGCAAATATGCCACCATCGACATCAACTATGATGAAGCCAGCAAGACCCTCACCATCGGCAAGTGCAACGGCTCATTTAAAGGTATGCTCAAAAACCGTCGTTTCAATGTGGTGGTGTGCTCCAAGGACAAACCTATGCCTCTCAACCTGCAGAACCCTGACGGCATCTTGGTCAACTACGCTGGGAAAGAATTGAAAGTGCAACTCTAAACAGCGTTTCGCATCATGATGAGAAAATATATCTTCACGGCACTTCTCTTCCTTCTGGTGACGGTAGATGCCACTGCCAGGGAGAAGAGGTGCTTCGACGAAGGGTGGCTCTTCGTCTTAGCCGACTCGACACAAATGTCACAGCCCAACTACGACGACACCCGTTGGCGTCGCTTAGACCTGCCCCACGACTGGGCCATTGAAGGCGACTTCTTGCCCTCCAACCCCTCAGGAGCGGGTGGGGGAGCGCTCCCCGGTGGTGTGGGATGGTATCGCAAACATTTCACGGTCGACCAGGCCGATCGCCACTTCATAGAGTTTGATGGTGTCTATATGAACGCCACCGTCTACATCAATGGCCACCGTCTGGGCACCCGTCCATACGGCTATAGTTCGTTTGAGTATGAGATCACGCCCTATGTGAAAAAAGGTGCCGACAACGTGGTGGCGGTGAGGGTGGACAACAGCGACCAACCCAACTCGCGCTGGTACAGCGGCTGCGGCATCTACCGTCATGTATGGCTCACATCGGCCTCAGAACAGTGCGTGGCCCACTGGGGTGTCTATGCCGAGACCGATGCCAAGGGCCGTGTCAAAGTGACCACCACCATCGATGCGGGGAAGAGCAACTCTCCTCAGCCCGAGATACGCCACACCCTCTATGACCCTGACGGCAAGGAGGTGACCACTACGAAATGGACAACACAAACGACAGCCACAATGAAAGTGAGCCGTCCACAGTTGTGGTCGGTCAAAAGTCCGTCTGTCTACACCCTCAAGACTGAGTTGAGAGACGCCTCACGGCGTGTCATCGACACCGAAGTGACTACCACCGGCTTCCGCTATTTCAAGTTTGACCCCCAGAAAGGTTTCTCGCTCAATGGTGTGCCGATGAAAATCAACGGTGTGTGCGAGCATCATGACTTAGGATGCCTTGGCGCCGCCATCAACGAAGACGCCTTGCACCGCAAGCTCACCATCCTCAAAGAGATGGGTGTCAATGCCATCCGTTGTTCGCACAACCCTCCTGCCCCAGAGTTACTAAACCTGTGTGACACGATGGGATTCATCGTCATGGACGAGTCGTTTGACATGTGGCGACGCAAGAAGACCCAGAATGACTATGCCCGCTTCTTTGACGAGTGGCATGAGCGCGACCTCACCGACCTCATCCTTCGCGACCGCAACCATCCCTCCATCCTGATGTGGAGTATCGGTAATGAAGTGTTGGAACAATGGTCTTCGGCAGAGGCCGACACCCTCACCCTCGAACAGGCTAACCTTATCCTCAATGCTGGTCATGACGCCTCGACCCTGGCCAAAGAAGGAGAACTGAGCGTCAACTCACTGCTCACTCGCCATTTGGCAGAGATCGTCAGGCGGTATGACACCACACGTCCTATCACAGCTGGCTGCAACGAACCAGCCCCCGGCAATCATCTTTTCAAGAGCGGTGCCCTCGATATCATCGGTTTCAATTATCACCACCAGTGGGTGAAAGACGTGCCCCAAAACTTCCCCGGCAAACCCTTCATCTTCAGCGAGAGCGTCTCCGCGCTACAAACCCGTGGTTACTATATGATGCCTAGCGACAGTATTTATGTTGCTCCGAAAGAGTGGTGGTTGCCATACTCCGACCCCTCATTCAAATGTAGTGCTTATGACAATATGCACGCCTCATGGAGCAGCACTCATGAAGAGACGTGGGATGTGGTGAAACATAACGACTTTGTGGGAGGACAGTTTATCTGGACCGGTTTCGACTACATCGGCGAGCCTACCCCTTACGCTTTCCCTGCCCGCAGCAGTTACTTTGGTATCATCGACCTGGCCGGATTCCCCAAAGATACTTATTATATGTATCAGAGTGAGTGGACCGACCGCCCTGTATTGCATCTTTTCCCACACTGGAACTGGATAGAAGGTCAGACCATCGACATGTGGTGCTACTACAACCAGGCCGACGAAGTGGAACTCTACATCAACGGGCGGAGCCAGGGTGTGCGCCGTAAGGCTGACTCCCATCAGTATCATGTGATGTGGAGAGTGACGTTTGAACCAGGAGAGGTGAAAGTGGTGGCACGGAAAGACGGTCAGGAAGTGCGCAGTCAAGTGATCAAGACCGCCGGAGCCCCCCATCATATCCGCCTCACCACCGACCGTAGCACGATTGACGCCAATGGCAAAAGTCTAGCCTTCGTCACGGTGGAGGTAGTGGACAAAGATGGACAACTCTGTCCCAATGCGGAAAATGAAATCTTCTTCGACGTGCAAGGAAAAGCCAGCATCGCCGGAGTGGACAACGGTTGTCAGACGTCGATGGAGCGCTTCAAGGCCCATCAGCGCAAAGCCTTCTATGGCAAATGTCTCGTCGTGCTGCAGTCGGCCAAGACCGCAGGCGACGCTGTCCTTACCGCCAAGAGCGCCGACCTGAAGTCAGCCACCCTGAAACTGAATGTACAATCCAAGTAAAGACATGAAAAAAATCATCATCACCATCATCGCAGTTATGACGGTCTGCACTGCATACTCACAAATACAGACCAACGCCGGTGTGCAGTATCTACAAAACTGCGCCAAAGACATGTCGACCGACTTTTACGACCTGTCCAACACCTATTTCCTGGCCGATAGCCTCACGGAGTATGACGCTGCCCAGGCCATGGGCAAAATCAACTGGAAGCGCTACCGTTTGTCCCCAAGACAGGCTTTCAACCTCAATGGTTACTGGCCCGTCAGGATGCAGATGCTTGACTTCCCCGACACACAGTATGACAACGACCCCAACCTGCGGTTTGACGTACAGTTTATCGACGAGCGCACCGTCAGAGTGCGATTGCTCACCACCCCCATAGTGCCTTCGGACGAGAGCGACAGCGACCCGATGTTCTCTGACGAGTTCAAACAGCGACTCCGCTCGTCGATGTCTGCCGCCGCCAATGGCTGGCGCTACGCCGACAAAGGAGGAGTGATCAGCTACAGTAGTCCATGCGGCACCATTGAGATACAGAAATATCCTTGGCGTCTTATCTTGAAAGATAAGAACGGGAAAGTGCTCACACAGACCCGCGCCATCGTGGACAACGACTCCACACAAGTGAAGCTGCTGCCTTTCTCTTTTATCAAAAGAGGCGCAGACAACTCAAGGAGCATCAACCCTGTATTTTTCCTCTCTCCTGGTGAGAAAATCTTCGGTTGCGGAGAGTCGTTCACTTCTCTCAACAAAGTAGGACAGAAAGTACATCTCTACGTCACCGACCCACAGGGACCTGAGACCGACGGTATGTATAAGCCTGTGCCCTTCTATTTCAGCAACCGCGGCTATGGTGTCTTCATGCACACCAGCGCACCCGTGACCTGCGATTTCGGAGCCAGTTATATTGGTGCCCAACGACTGTTTATGGGCGACGAGACGATGGACTTTTTCCTCTTTTTCGGAGAGCCGAAAGACATCCTCGACGCATACACCAACATCACGGGCAAGAGTCCGATGCTGCCCTTGTGGACCTTTGGCACCTGGATGAGTCGTATCACCTATTTCTCTCAGAAGGAGGGTCTGGACATAGCCCAGCAGCTACGCAACCACCGTATACCGTCTGACGTCATTCACTTCGACACAGGATGGTTTGGAGTCGACTGGCAATGTGATTATGAGTTTGCCAAAGACCGATTCCCCAATCCCGTGTCCATGCTGAAGACGATGCGCAAGGATGGTTTCCATGTCTGTCTGTGGCAGTTGCCTTATTTCACCCCCAAGAACCGTTATTTCAATGAGTTGGTGGAGAATGGGATGCATGTGCGCAACGCGATGGGCGGCATGCCTTACGAGGACGCCGTGCTCGATCTTTCCAACCCCGCCACAGTGAAATGGTATCAAGACAAAATCGGCGGACTGATCCGACAGGGTGTGAGTGCCATCAAATGCGACTTTGGCGAGGCAGCCCCTTTCAACGGACTCTATGCCAGTGGCAAGACAGGATTTTATGAGCACAACCTATACCCCCTGCGCTACAACCAAGCTTTGTGGAACGCTGTCAAGGAGTATTCCGGCGAGGGCGTCATCTGGGCACGCAGCGCATGGGCTGGTTCACAGCGTTATCCTCTGCACTGGGGTGGCGACGCCGCCACCAACGATATCGGCATGTTGGGCGACCTTCGCGGTGGTATCAGTTTCGGTCTGAGTGGTTTTTCTTTCTGGAGTCATGACATGGGCGGTTTTGTGACAGCATCTCCAGAGGACATTTATCGTCGCTGGCTGCCTTTCGGTTTCCTCTCCTCACATACCCGGGCCCATGGTGCACCTCCCACAGAGCCATGGCTGATCAGCGAGTCGTTCACCGATGCCTTCCGTCAATGTGCCGAGATGAAATATCAACTCATGCCTTATGTCTACGCACAGGCGAAAGACTGTTCCAACCGTGGTCTGCCTATGGTGCGGGCGCTCTTCGTAGAGTTCCCCGATGATCCTGGTGCCTGGAATGTGGAAGATGAATACATGTTTGGCTCACAGATCCTCGTGGCCCCGCTGATGGAAAGCGGCACAGAACGTGTCTGTTATCTGCCCAAAGGCAAATGGGTAGACTATCAAACAGGAAAGGTGTATGACGGTGGCTATCAGACCATACAAGCCGGTCAGATACCCTGTATCATCTTGGTGAGAGACGGATCGATCATCCCCCATGTGCCTGTTGCACAGTCTACTGACAAAATAGACTGGAACCAAATAGAACTCAAAAAATATCAGGTAGACGCCAAGGAGTGCAAGGGCCTGCTCTTCAAACCGGGCGACACCGAAGTGAAGATAGAAATTAGTAATTAGTAATTAGTAAATAGTAATTAGTAAATAAGTTAAGGAGTTGTGGAGTATTGACTAAGCTTTACAACTCCTCAACTTTTTGGTGGCTATTAATGCGGAGATAAAATTTCCCCTCCTTTGGAGGGGATAGGGGAGGTTTTTCCTTTGGAGGGGATAGGGGAGGTTTTTTAGAGATAGGGGAGGTATCTCATTTTATCTTGACGGGGATACCGCATGCCATTAGATACACTTCGTCGGATTTGGAGGCGATGTATTGGTTCATCCATCCTTGCAAATCAGTGAAATGTCGCTGAACGACGCTCTCGCTCACGCCACCGCTTCCGATTTCATTGGTCACAAAGATGTATGTGGCGTCATGGGCTGTAAAGAGGTCAAACTCCGACTTCAATTGCTTAAGCGCATTGTCCACAACGGCATGCCAATTTTTTTGGTTGGGTGGGGTAGTGTCTTCAGGGTCGAAGAAAAAATTGGTACACCAGAGCGTCACGCAGTCGATGACAGCGACACGCCCGGTCAAGTCATGTCGGCTAAGTATACGTTCCTCTTCGATGTTGGTCCATTGTGGTCCGCGCCGCTGTTGGTGGATACGTACACGGTGTCGGAATTCTTCGTCCCAAATATGAGCGGTGGCCACATAGACTGGATGTTCGCTGAGTTGTAAAGCCAGCTGTTCGGCAAAACTACTTTTGCCTGAACGTTGGCCTCCTGTGATGAGGATGACTTTTCTCATGATGGTATGATGACTCTAAGTTGGTCGCGGTCGAAGACGATGCCATCCCGTTCCACGAAACGGTTGAGGGCGCCATTAGCTGCCAGCGTCTGAGGTGTACCAATGTTGATACGTTCTTTTTCCATTAGCCAAAGTTTGTCTGCAATCTGTAGGGTTAGTTCCAGATCATGGGTAGAAAGGAAGATGGTCTTCTGCGTAGAACGTGAGAGGCGGTGCAGTAGTTGCATCATCTCCACCTTGCTGGGGAAGTCGAGGAAAGCAGTTGGCTCATCAAGGAATACGACGGGCGTTTGTTGTGCTAAAGCCTTGGCTATCATCACTTTCTGGCGTTCTCCATCGCTCAATGTCTGAATCATACGATGTGATAGGGGAGTGATGCCCACCATTTCTATAGCCTCTCTCACTTTCTCACGGTCTTCGTCAGTCAGAGTGCCCCAAAAACCTGTATAAGGGCTTCTTCCGAGGCCCACAAGTTCTTCCACAGTCATATTTTGGATGTCAGGTTTATGGGTAAGCACGATGCCAATGAGTTTGGAGAGTTGTTTTTCGGTATACTCATTCAGATCTTTCCCATGAAGCCATATTTTGCCTCCTAGTTTGGGTTGAAATCCACACAAAGTTCTCAAGAGAGTCGACTTGCCGATCCCGTTGGGTCCAATAAGACAGGTCAGTTCACCACCTTCCAGACTGGCGTTGATACCGCTAGAGATGATTTTCTGTTGGCCTTTCTTCAAGTTGTAGCCAATCGACAAGTCTTCTAATCGAATTGTTTCCATTCAGCATATTTCTTTTTCAGTGACAAAAATATGAAATAATTATGAGTACTACAATTTTTTAATCGTAAAAATAAGATAAAAAGGAAACCATTATATTAATTGAGGAAACCATTAAACAAAAAATGATTCACAATGTCTACGGTTTTTGGAGATAGAGTTGAAACAATCACTAAAATTTGAAATTATTTTTTTTAGGTTGTTTTGGGATAGTATTTTGAGAATGTTATTTTAATATAATCAACATTATGATAAGTAGATATTAAAAGAAGGACAGATTATTTTTTTAGTAGAATCAAGGCAGAACAAAGATAGCGGCTACAGTTTGATTCCGTATTTCACAATTCTTTCCTCAACCATACCATCGGGCATGAAACGGAGGAGCGTTTTTGTGATGGTGTTGAGCATGCTCTGACGGATGTAATCCTCACGGATATAGAGTGAGACGCGTCGCTGCGACAGGTAGTCGCCTTCAATACGGCGCACATTGTCACGTTGCTTATCAGTAAGAAATGGTAGATGCATCTCTGGTATAATGGTAAATCCGCCGTTTTCATCGACAATGCGGATAAGCGTCTCGATGCTGCCCGCTTCGTAAATATGCCGTCCTATAGTACGTGCCTTACAGAAGCTGAAAGCACTATCGCGAAGACACTGCGCCTCATTCATCACCCACATCTTCTCATGCTCCAGATTCTCGGGTTTGAAGACTGGAAGCTTCCGCCAACAGTTCTCTGACAAATAGACCATGAACTTCTCCGTATAAAGTGGTATCTCCAACACGCCCTGCTGGACGTTGCCGCTGATGGCGATTCCGGCGTCTAGATGACCCAACATCAGTTCGCTCAACATCGTGTCTGCTTTCATCTCCTTGATGCTGAGTTTTACAGATGGATAGTCCTCCACATAATGCCTGATGAACTTCGGAAGGATATAAGGAGCGATGGTAGGACCGATAGAGAGAGATAATTCACCAGACACCCTACCCTTCTCCTCATTCACCAACCAGGTGATGCGCTCTGTCTCGGCAATGGCACGTTCTGCCTGACGGATGATTTTTTCTCCATTGGCCGTCGGAGCTACACTTTTGTTGCTACGTTCAAAGATGCGCACATCCAATTCTTCTTCCAATTTCACCAACATGGCACTCATAGTGGGCTGCGAAATGCCGCAGGATTCGGCTGCCTTGGCAAAATTGCGGTAGCGGTTGATGGCTACGATGTATTTCAATTGCTGTAAAGTCATTCGTTTCTGACAATAGATAAAATCGATGCAAAGATAGAAAAATTCATTCGTATTTCTATTATAATCTTTGTATTTTTGCAGTCGAAATACAAAACGAATACAAAAATGGAACAGAAGAAGAACAAGAAAAAGAACTTCCACCGGCATTATGAGACGAAGGGCTTGCCGCTCTATTGGATACTTTTCGCCTACCTTATCATCGCTTGGTTTTATCCAGTGATTGGATTGCTGGCACTTATCTGCATGATAGGCCCTGTGCTGACTTCCATCTGGCGAGGCAGATACTGGTGCGGCCACGTCTGTCCGAGAGGAAGCATGTATGACCGTCTGCTCTCGAAATACTCGCCACATAGACCCATACCAAAGTTTGTTCGCACTTTTGGGTTCCGGTTGTTCATGGTGCTCTTTATCTTCACCATGTTCTGCATACAACTGAGCTTTGCCAAGAGCTGGGGCGATGTGGGGCGTGTGTTCTGGACCATCATCCTCATCACCACCATCGTAGGTATCGTGCTGTCGTTCATCTATGCTCCCCGCACCTGGTGCAGCTTCTGCCCCATGGGAACGATCTCGCGGTGGGTGGCACCAAAAAAAGAGCCACTGCCCAAAGGATTCAAGAGTGTCCACGTGAGCAGCACCTGCCAGATGAAGTGCAAGAGTTGCGCCCGCGTCTGCCCCATGCAGCTCACACCCTACGACTCCCGCGGCGAGGAAGCCGGCTACCTGCACCCAGACTGCATCAAATGCGGGAAGTGCACGCTGGCCTGCCCGACTAAAATTATGCGACTAACAAAACAACAATAAGATTATGGAGAATATCAAAGACTATCAGCAGTATCTCAGAGGATACGACTACACGGGCAAGATTCCCGTCATCATCGATTTCTA
>JAEEGL011189643.1_pt1 | contig 20727 bp, 15 predicted proteins | sample 9134231 | NCBI WGS metagenome assembly JAEEGL01 (sample SAMN16246548, study PRJNA631951) | gut metagenome | biome: gut microbiome; feature: rumen; material: fiber-attached | host: Bos | place: Iran: Karaj | collected 2018-10
CACCCTGACCGTTGGGGAGGCAGGTGTATTGCACCTTGCCGTCGAAGAGGTCCTCAACATTGTTGGTGGTGACATACTGCATGAAATGCTTGGCGATGGGGCCTTTGGCGCGGAACTCGCCCATGTGGCTCACGTCGAACACGCCCACGTTGTTGCGGACATTGTTGTGCTCTTCAACGAGACCGGTGTACTGGATAGGCATGTTGTAGCCTGCAAATTCGGCCATCTTGGCGCCTAAACTGATGTGTAAATCTGTGTAAGGAGTTGTTTTCATGAAAACTATTCTTAATTATGTTATTTGTTGATTATCAAAGGAATTGTCCTTTCGTTATATTTTATATTAACGTTTTTTTTTGATGTATATTGTGTCGCTGTGAAAAGTTATTCAACCTTTTTCCAGTATACGCTTTCGCTGATGCCGAACAGCGAGCCCTTTACACGCAGCTGCCCGTCCTTGGTGAATTCCAGTGTCACATTCGCTCGGATGCCACGTTGTGGGTCGTAAATTTTTGTGTCGCCCCAGCGTTTGTGTTTGGCGTCGTATTTCAGGCCGGAGAAGAGCACTATGCGGTCGGCGGGTGTTTTGCGCAGATTTTTATTTGGGTTTTTTGTGTCGAGAAGTTTGTTGCCGTTGGCATCTTTGTCGTGTTCAATCCATGCCACTTGTCCACGGTAGGTGCCGTCGGTTAGTTTGACAATTTTCACTTTGAATTTGTCATCACCTTGTTTCCCGCTGTACATACCTACAATATTGTCGGCTTTGTCATTAAGACTTTGTTGAGCGGTGGCAGGACTTACGAAGGCGAGTATTGCCGCAAATAATAGAAATATTTTTTTCATTTATACCATTTTGTCGATTGTCCATACGAAGGCGCGGATGCCGACCTCCTCGTTGCGTTTGTCGAGTTTGCGGACGGCGGTGAGAATGTCGTCAACACGACTGTCGTCGACAACAGTCATGATAGCGTTGTTGAGTTCAGGCCATGTGTGGGTTCCACGATGAGGGTCGCCGTTCTCGTGTCCACGACCCTGCACGTTTTCCCAAAAGGTGAAGCCACGGATACCGAGTGTGTCGAGGAGATACTCGACACGCTCGTTGTTGGCTTGATTGTATACGATTAGAACTGATTTCATGATTTTAAGGATTTAAGAGTTTTTAAAGGTACTCGAACCATTTTTACCTTTTATGCGAAGTGTCTTGATTAGTCTTTTTCATCCAACTGTATATTCATAAAGACGAATTTCTTGCGTTCTTTCTCTTTTTTTTCAATATCGCCTTTGCGGTTAAAGACTCCGTAGAGGACTGGCACAACGATGAGGGTTACAAAAGTGGAGACAGTCAAACCGCCGATGACGACAAGTCCCATGGTGGTCCACATCTCGGATCCTTCAGAGTTGGAAGTGGCCATAGGTATCATACCGAGGATGGTGGTAAAGGCTGTCATGAGGACAGGGCGTAGACGGCTTTGGCCGCTGATAGCGATGGCCTCGTTCAGGGCTATGCCACGCTCGCGCATAAGGTTGATATAGTCGACCAGCACGATACCGTTCTTCACAACAATACCGATGAGGAGGATGAGTCCGAGTGCGCCAATCATGTCGAGGTTATTGCCGGTAAAGAACATCATGAGCACAACGCCGCTGATAGCGAACGGGATCGAGAACATGATGATGAAAGGTTTGCTGAAACTCTCGAATTGTGACGCCATGACGATGTAGACGAGCATGAGGATAAGGAGACCAAGCATGAGCATGTCACGTGATGAGTCTTGCTGTTCCTTGTAGTCGCCAGCAAGGTCATAATGGATTTCGGACGGTATATCCATTTGGTCGATTTCAGCCTGAACATTTTCTGCCAATTCCTTGAGGGAAGTGTTGTAGGGCATTACGGTGAGGGTGAGGTAACGCTGACGGTTTTTGCGTTCGATGGTGGGTGGACACCAGTATTCGGAGACGGTGGCGAGCTCTTTGAGCTTGATTTTGCCACCTGTCATGGTAGGTATGGAGAGTTCTTCGATGTCGGTGATGGAGCTGCGGTACTCTTCACGCAGACGTACTACGATATTGTATTCCTCGCCGTCCTCTTTGAGGTAGCCTGCGGCCATGCCGTTGACGCGGTTGCGGACGTAGAGGGCAACTGTGGAACCGTTGAGTCCGTGGAGGGCGAGTTTTTGTTTGTCGAACTCGATTTTGAGTTCTGCGCGGTCTTCGTCACGACTGATTTTGGTGTCGCGCGCTCCTGAGACATTCTGGTCTACACGTTTCTTGAGTTCTTGTGTGAAACGCGTGGTCTGGTCGAAGTTGTAGCCGTATATCTCCACTTGCAGGCTGTTGCTGCTTCCTCCTCCCATCATGCCACCTTGCGACACTTGGAAGTTGACCAGCTCAGGGTATTCGGAGAAGCGACGACGCAGTTTCTCCTGCATCTCGAAGATGGTTTCCTTGCGCTCGTACTTCTTGGTGCAACGCACGTTCATGGAAATCTTGTTGTTGGTCGTGGAGTTGAACAGAGCCGCAAAACCAGCGTCGTCGTTGGAACCTGCGGAGGTTGAGACCACCAATACTTCTTTGCCAAGTATGTCGTAGATATCGTTCTCCATTTGGCGTGCGGTCTTAAGGGTCTCCTCGATGCGGGTGCCACGTTGCAACTCAGCGCTGACGCTGATTTGACCATCGTCCTGCATCTTCATGAAGTCCATACCTATCTTGCCTGTTGCCATAGGAAGGATGGTGACAATGAAAAAGGCAAGGGCAATGAACAGGGTTAAGCGTTTGTGGCGCAGGCACCAGCGCAGCAGGTTGGCGTAAGCGCCGTCAATGGCGTTGAAGGCGCGAAGGACTGTGCGGTTATAAAGGTTGTGTTCTTTTTTAGCGTTGTATGCCTCTTCGTCCTCTTTCTTGAAAAAGAAGGGACGCTCTTTGAGCAGCTTGCTTGAGAGCATAGGTATGAGGGTGATGGCCGCCGAGGTGGAGACGCAAACGACTATTGTGACAATCCATCCAAGTTCCTTCATGAAGATTCCCATCATGCCAGGCAGCATGGTGAGCGGCACGAAGACGGCCACAAGCACAAGAGTTGTCGCTATGACAGATGTCCACACCTCGTTGGTGGCGCAGATGGCAGCCTCGCGCGGGTTCTCGCCGCGGTCGATATGCTTTGAGATGTTTTCGAGGACCACGATGGCGTCGTCAACAACCATACCTATAGCCACGGTCAGTGATGCCAAGGATATGATATTCAGTGAGCTGTCGGCGATGAGAAGGTAGATGAACGAGGTGACGAGTGAAATGGGGATGGTGAGGGCGATGATGACGGTCGAACGCCAGTTGCCCAAGAAGACAAGCACCACGAGCACCACGAAGAGGAGTGCGTAGAAGATGGACTCTGTGAGTCCGTTGATTGCGTTGGTGATGTTTTCCGAGCCATCGCGGATGAGAGTTGTCTTTATGTCGGGAGGCAGTGTGCGTTGTATCTGCTCCATCTTGGCAGTTACCTGTCGTGCGATGGCGACGGTGTTGGCACCGGTCTGCTTGGAGATGATTAGTCGCGCTCCATCATGACGGTTGATTTTCTCATCGAGTGAGAGGTCCTTGATGGTGTCGCGCACTGTGGCGAGGTCACGAACAAATATCTGCTTGCCGGTAACGGTTGTGGTTACTGCTATGTCGGCGATTTCAGAGCTTTCCACATATTCTCCTTTGACACGCATCTGGTATTGCTCTTTACCCATTTTGACAGTACCTGAAGCCAAGTCGAGGTTATTGGCGCTGATGGCGTTGCCGACTTGTTCGAGGCTTATGCCGTAGGCATCAAGCTGCTTGGGGTCGAGGTCGATGTAGATATAACGTTGAGGAGCGCCGCTTACAGTAATGTTTCCGATGCCGTCGATTCGGTTGAGCTCGTTGACCACATTGTCCTCCAGGATACGGTCGAGACCTGAGTAACTATCGTTGGCGGTGAATCCGTAAACCATGATGGGCATTGCCGATGAGTTGAGTTTCAGTATCATGGGTCGTGACACTCCGTCGGGAAGGTTGTCGAAGAGGAGGTCGACATATGATCGGATGTCGTTGAGTGCCTCGTCGATGTTCTCGCCCCATTCAAACTCGAGTGTGACGATGGAAAGGTTGTCTTTTGAAGTGGATGTGATGTTTTTCAATCCATCGACGGAGTTGAGAGAGTTCTCTATAATCTTGGTGATGTTGGTCTCGATGTCGCTGGCGTTGGCTCCCGCATAGGTAGTCATCACGGTTACATATGGAGGGTCCATCTCGGGCATCTGATCGATGGGGAGTCGCGACAGGGAGAAGAGACCAAGGATTATAACGGCCACGAACACAAGTCCCGTGGTTATAGGCTTATTGATTGCTGTTTTGTAGATAGCCATAGTATTATTGTTCGATTGTGTTATTGCTTGATTGTTTGAATATTATCGCGATAACTACTTGCGTGATAGAACAATCAGGCATTCAAACATTTATTCGACGATTTCCAGTTTGTCTCCATCAACCAGTCTGGCTTGTCCGGTGACAACGAGACGGTCGCCTTCCTTGATATCGCCAGGGGTTACGGGAATGATTTCTATTTGGTCGTCAAAACGTTGTCCGAGGGTGACACTGACGCGTCGCGCCGTATTATCGTCGGCGACAAAGACGTAACGTTCGTTGCTGCCTGTAAGCTTGAGGACGCTCTGGTATGGTGCAATGAGGGCGTCGATTTCACCGAGGGAGAGAGTTGTGCGCACATACATGCCGGGGCGAATCTTCTCGCCGGGATTGGGTATGTTGAGTTTGGCTTGGAAGGTATGCGACGCTGGGTCGACGGTGGGATAAACTATCTCTATTGTGGCGGCGAACACCTTGTCGGGATAGATATCGCTGTATACGTTCACTTTCATGCCTTGTTTGACGAGCGGAAAGTAACTCTCGGGGATGTTGATTATGGCCTTGAGACGGCTGATTTGGCAGAGTTGAAGGATGGGAGCTCCGGTGTACATCTCGCCGTCCTCGTAATTCTTGGCGCTGATGACACCGCTGAACTGTGCTTTGACGAAGGTGTTCTCGGATTGGAACCTCTCGGTCTCAACCAGTTGGTCGTAACCAGCCTTGGTCTGATCGTATACTTGCTCGCTGATGCTGCCGCTGGCTTTGAGGGCGGTGACACGGTCGAGTTCGGTCTTTGTGCTGGCCAGATTGATGCGTGTGGTGTTAAGCTGGGTTTGATCCATGCGCACAAGCATGGCGCCTTTGCTGACGCGACTGCCCACCTCGACATATATATGCTCGATATGGCCTGTGATTGAAGGCGATATGTTCATGGTCTCATAACCCTCAAGTGTGGAGGATAGTTCGAGTTGCTTGGATATGCGTTGGTTTTTCATTTCCAGAACTTTGACTTTCTCCGCTGCTTTTGTGGCAGGAGCAGCTTTTTGTGTCTCTTTCTTTCCGCCTCCACAGGAGACTATCGACGCGACTGTAAGGCCGACAAGGAATAATTTAAATGCTTTGGACATTGATTATAAGTGAGGTTTAATGGTTTTTGTTGATAAGTTGATATGTTTAAGTGTTTAAAAGTTTAATGGTGCGCTTGGTGGTTTTACACTCTCATTTTTCCGCTATTTTATTTTCCGAGGAGGTCTTCGAGTGCTACCTGTGCGGAAACGACACTCATGACTGCTTGTATGTAGCTGCTTTGTGCGGTAATGATGTCGGTGCTGGCATTGGTGACTTCAAGGTTGGACGCATGACCATACTTGTATTTCTCGGTGGTGTTGTCGAACACTCGTTTGGTTACGTCGAGATTCTCTTTTTGAATCTGGTAAGTTTCGATTGCGTTGACGGGGTCGAAACGCAATTGGTTGTATTGTACCCTGAGGCCGTCTTCAGCCTGTTGTTTGTTGTTTATAGCTTCCGCATAGTCGATTTTGGCGGCTTGAAGCTTGGCGTAGCGTGATCCGCTCGAGAATAGGGGTACAGAGACACTTGCTCCGATCATATTTGGAGGCGTCATGTTGAACCCTTGGTCTTTGCCGAAGTAGGTTTTTGCACTGTATTGGTAGTAGGCCGAGAGGGTGGGGGTGAAGTCCATCCACGCCATCGTGACGTTGCGTTTTGCGACCTCCTCGTTGCGCTTGAGGAGTTGGTAGTTGTGGTTGTGCTCAATATTGAACTCGCTCAAGGCAAGTTGTGCCATCTGGTCGATGTCGAGCACTTGGTCGAGCGAAGTGGTGAGTTCGATATGACTGTTTACGTCGGCACCGAGTTGCAATATCAAAGAATTGTAGAGCATCTGCAGAGAACGACGGTTGGCGTTGATGCTGCTGCGGAGTGAGGCTACCTGCACATGTAGTTTGTCGGCTTGTACTTGCTCGGCGGCGCCGGCGCGAACACTTTGGAGAGTGGTCTCTTCAAGACGTTGCATGTTTGCGAGGCTGCTGTCGAGGAGCCCGACGATATCTTCCATGACGAGGATGGAGACATACACGTTTCGCACTTGCGAACGTGTGGTCTGCTCGGTCTGTTGGCGGTTGATGTCCACCATCTCGCGTGCGATGTTGTTAAGCACGATGCCTACAATTTGTGCGCCTGTAAGTGCTACAGATGCGGTGATGCTGAATGTGCCGCTAGGATTCATGGGTATCACGGTGCCGCTGCTCGACTCCTCGTCGCCGCTGCTTGGGATGGAGAGTGGCAAAGTCATGCCACCGATTGTGATACTGTCGGGAATCATGGAACTGAATCCGCTGCCGCCACCCATAACCATCTCGTAGCCGCACATGTTCTGGTAATCGAAGCCGGCTTTCACCTGAGGAAGCATAGACGCTATGGTCTGCCATTTTGTGTATTCGGCTTTCTTCATGTCGAGCGAGGCGTTACGCATGGTGTAGTTATGCTCGACGGCATAGTTCTGTGCCTCGGATAGTGAAAGGCGCAGGGTGGTCTGCTCCTGAGCGCCAAGCGGTCCAGCGAAGAGAAGCATGAATGCCGTGGTGATAATAGGTTTTGTGAAAAATGATTTCATTAAGGAGATAAAAGTTGATAAGTTGAAAGGTTTATATGGTATTGATGGGGTGCTTTACTTTGGCGATTTGCGTTGCTGTCTTTTAAACATTAATGCTCGCATTTAGTGGAAAGCTTGTAGGTCTGATTCATGGTTTTGCTTTTAAAACTTCTTTGAAACGTTTCTCGTTCTCGTCATATCGTTTGATCGCGGAAGTGGAAAGAAGTCCTCGCATATAGGTGAAACAAATCTCGTCGAGGAGTTCGGGAAACTCATCTTCAGGAATCAATGCGCGGGTAGAACCTTTTACAACAAAGTATATAAGCATGTTGATGGTATTCTCGATATTGATGCCGTCGCGCAGGTCGCCTTTATCTTTCGCGACAGATAATGTCGTGTATAAACGATTCTTAAGCCTGTCGCAGATGTCTTTGACCAGTTTTTTGATAAGGTCGGAATAGTAGAGAGATGCGTCGTTGATAACTCGATAGTATTTGTTGTTCTTTGCCGTGATGTTGCGGATAATGAATATTGTGGCGAGCAGGGGCTCTTCAATCATCTTGAATCTTTCAATATTCTCAACACCAATCTCTCTGTATATATGTGCCATGCTCTCGCAAATCAGCACCTCTTTGCTGTCGAATGTTTCATATAGAGTTCGTTTTGACATGTGCAGAGTTGTCGCGATACGGTCCATGGTTACTCCTTTGCATCCGTATGTATTGAATAGTGTTATGGCGGATTCTAGAATCTCTTCTTTTGTTTTTCGCTGGTTCATAATAGTTGAATTATAGTGAGATATAATAAAAATTTAGTTGTATACATTATAAAAAAGGCGACTGCAAAGATAATAAAAAAAACTGCGAAAACAGATGTGTTTTTCGCAGTAAAGTGTTAAAAAGTGCAAAAGCACTTCCGAAGTGTATCAATATGTCTCGGAAACTATTTGTTTTTAATTTCCGGAATTGGGTTGAGTGTGGAGAGTTGCACCTTCATGTTAGTGTTGGGAGCAATCTCGATGACGGCTTGGTTGCCGTTGACGCTAACAACCGTGGCGTGTATGCCGCCGGCGGTCATCACCCGGTCGCCTTTCTGAAGTCCGTCACGGTATTGTTTTTCTTCTTTGGCTTTTTGCGATTGTGGACGGATAAGGAAGAGATAAAACACGGCAATCATTGCCACAATCATGATGGTTGTTTTCCAGCCTGTTGTCAATTCAAGGAGTAACATATTGGGGTAAAGTTTAAAGGTTACAGGTTAAAGTTTAAAGATTAAAGTTTAAAGGTATGCTTCACTTCGATGAGTCGCTTTATTTTTTTATTTATTGGTGCTCGCAGGCTGCGGAGCAGGCAGAAAGATTTTTTTTGGCGCTTCGCTTAAAATCTTTCAAAAATCAATTTAAATATTTTTCAATTCATCGTTATTGTTTTCGTCAAAGGAACTATCTTTTTGAGGAATTGCAAGTGATAGTATTATGCTGAGGAAAAGGATGCCCAGAATAATAAGCAGAGAAGCTATGGTACTGATATGGAAGTCGAGAAACTCGCCAGCAATCATCTTCAAACCGATGAAACAGAGAAGTGCACCGAGTCCGTAACGTAGCAGCCAGAATTTCTCGGTGACGTCGCTCAGCAGGAAGAAGAGCGACCGCAACCCCATGATGGCGAATATGTTGGAGAAATAGACAATATAGGTGTCTGTGGTGACGGAGAAAACTGCGGGAATGGAGTCGACGGCGAAAATTATGTCGCTGAACTCAATGACCAAGAGCACCAGAAATAGAGGAGTGATATAGCTTTTCCCGTCGATGTGGGTGAAGAAGTTGTGCCCGTCAAGGGTGGGGGAAACTCTGAAATGGCGAGAAGCGAAACGCACCGCAGGATGGTTGGCGGTGTCGATTTGCTCATCGCCTTTGTCGCGGAACATCTTTACGCCGCTAATGATCAGGATTATGCCAAAGAGGGCGAGAATCCAGCTTAGACGTGTTACGAGGGCTCCTACAGCGAAGATGAAAATGAACCTCATCACTATCGCGCCAAGAATGCCCCAGAAGAGGACTCGGTGGTAGTATTTTTTGTCGATGCCGAAGCTGACAAAAATCATGATCATAACAAAGATGTTGTCGATAGAGAGCGACTCCTCAAGGAAGTAACCTGCTAAATACTGTTCCGTCACTTCGTGGCGGTATAGGGCAAGGGCGGCTTCGTAACCTCCTGAGGCTGCAGCTTGTTCGATGGCTTTGTGCAGTTGTGGCTGGCTTGAGGAATAGGCCAATAACGAGTCGAGGTCGTTGATGCCATGGACCCACTCGGCATGGAAGTAGAGCAATACTCCCATGAGCATGGCGAGGGTGACCCATACACCAGTCCATATAGCGGCTTCTTTTATCTTTACTACATGGTCTTTTTTGTGGAATACTCCCAAGTCGAGGGCGAGCATTACCACGATAAATATCATAAAGACAGCGAAAAAGAGTATTCTTGAGGTCATTTGGACAGTCTATTTAAGAGGTGCAAAGTTAAATAATTTATTTTATGCGTAAAGGTAAAAGATTAAAGTTTAATCTTTGAACACTGTCGTTTATTAGTAATCAGTATTTTGGGAAAAACTATTCAATAGATTATCAAGCCGGCGAGTCCGGCAACGGCAATCAGCAGTATGGGGCTTGTGCGGTGTCGATAAGAGAAATAGAAGACCACGACAAAGAGAATTATGCTTGCCGCAAACTGACGATTCCATCCTGGATGACCGAAGCTCTCCTCGGTGAGCAGTAGTAATGCTGCGGCCGCTATCAACCCCACAACCGTCAGTCGCAACAATTTAAACATGCTGTCGATTAACGGATTGTCTCTGTGATGAGACAGATAGTTGTAAACCAAAACCATTACTGCGACGGGCAGTACTATCACCGCCAATGAGGCTATCAGCGAGCCGACGACACCCTCCCATGCCGGAAGCCCCCTGTTGACAACGGCGGTGTAACCTGCATAAGTGGCTGTATTGATACCCATTGGACCTGGGGTCATTTGGCTTATGGCCAATATATCGGTAAACTCTTGCGGCGTCATCCATGCATGTTTCACAACCACTTCGTTCTGTATGAGCGCCACCATGGCGTATCCGCCACCGAAGGTGAAGATGCCTATCTTCAAAAAGGTCCAAAACAGTTCAAGTAGTATCATTGTCGCTCTTGTTGGTCAAATCACGTTTTTTGTTTCTCGCTTCTAATCTTTCCCCATATCAGTCCCCCCGAAATGGCGGCAAGTATGATCCATATAGGCGACACACCCAACAGCCATATCAGCAGAGCCGAAACAATCGGAATCCAGCAGTTGTTCCATTTGATGCCTGCCGTTTTTGCCATGCGGAATACTGGAGCCGCAATCAGCGCTACCACGGCGGGACGAATACCCATAAAGATTCGCTCGACTATTGCGTTGTCGCGGAAATAACTGAAAAAAATGGCTAGAAGTAAAATCAGGGCAATGGGCATAATGATATTGCCGACAATGGCGCATATCACTCCGCGCATTCCTCCCAAACGCCGTCCGATGCATGTGGCCATGTTGACAGCAAAAACACCCGGCATTGCCTGCGAGAGCGACATATAGTCCATAAACTCCTCGCGGCTGATCCACCCACGACGGTCGACCAGCTCCCTCTCCATGATGGGTATCATCACGTAGCCGCCGCCAATGGTGAAAGCTCCTATCTTCCAAAAACTGACAAAAAGTTCTTTGTACACTGTTTAAAAAAGGAATTATAAAGCCCCTAACTCAATCGCACAGCACGTATAGGTCTTCGCGGGGGTTGAGGAATAGAATAGGGATTTGTTGTTTGTTGACAATTGTGCGCTGCTCCTGTACACCGACAAAGAACTCGAGACCGTCCTTTTCTTTGGTGGTGACGGATATCAGCATGTCGTATCCTTGTGAGGCTGTGAAGCGAAGTGCGTTTATGTCTTGGAATGTCGATTTGCCGGGAATTATATGCGATTGGAAACTGATGCCGGTTTCTTCGTATAGTTTGCTGAGTTGTGTGATGTTGGCCTGCCATTTTGTGCGCAGGAACTGGTCGCGGTAGTCATAGTGAAGCACATGCATACGGCAATTGCAGAAACGCGGGAAGTAGCTTGACCAGATAAATTTGTCCTTGCTCTCTTTTTTGAAGTCGACGGACATCGCAATATCGGTCGGAACCGAATCGTTGTCGAGAGGCTTTTGTACCACGAGGAAAGCCGCGCGACTGTCGGCGAAGTTGCGCAGTATTGAGTGGCGGCTCAGAGGACTGCGCCGACGGGCGTGGGGAACAACTTGCGCCACTATTGTCACTGCTCCAACCAATTTGGGCAACGCAGTTATAATCTGTCGAGTGTCGCCTTTCAGAGCCGCGTATGTATGGCTGGTGTCGGCACAGAATTGTTTAAGGCGCGATTCGGCGTCTTCGGTGGTGACTGTGGTGTAGCGCGGGTCGCTGATATGGAGCAAAATAAGACCTTTCCGCAACATCCTGGCAAGCCAAGACGCATGGGAAACCACTGTCTCAGGGTGGTCCAGATCGGCGATATAGGCTATTATAAACTGGTCTTTTTTCTCTTTTTTCATCTTATTATTGTTACGTCGCCTTTGAGTTGGGACACCTGCCCGTTGGCGCATCTGACGCGGCAGTGGTAAACATAAACTCCCGCCATACACCAGTTGTCGCGGAAGCGACCGTCCCAACATTCTGCCATGTTGTCGCTCTCATACACTTTCTCGCCCCAACGGGTGAAGATGGCTATGTGGAACTCGTCAATCCATTCCCCGCTGAAACATAGTTCGTCGTTTTTTCCGTCATTGTTGGGTGTGAAGGCGTTGGGGATAAACAAGTTCGGTTCTCCACAGTTGATGGTTACGCACCCCACATGAACAGAGTCCGAATAGGTGCATCCTGCCGTGTCGGTGACGGTGACAACAAAGGTTGTGCTGTCTTCGAGAGTGGCTGTTGGGTTTGCCGATGTAGGGTTGTTGATTATGTTTGACGGACTCCACCAATAGGTAGCGCCATTGATTTCGGTGACGTGCAGGTTGGTGCTGTTGCCATTGAACACATATTCGTCGTCAGCCCACACCTCAATGCTGTCGAAAGAATGATGACGGTTTATCATCACGCTGTCGCACACCTGGCAACCATAGCTGTCGACAGCCACCACCACAGCCATACCTTCGCACAGATTTCGCGCGGTGCTGCCCTCTTCGCCCGAGTTCCAGATGTAGGTATATGGTCCGGTGCCTCCCGATGCCACAGCGGTGGCGGTGCCGTTGCACTGGTCGGAGCAAGTGTTGCTGAATGTCTCGATAGTCACATCCATGTCGACATTTTCGAGCACCTCTATATTTTTTGTGAAAGTACACCCGTTTGAGTCGGTTACCTGTACGGTGTATATTCCAGGACAAAGGTTCTCACGGGTGTAGGTTGTGGAACTATCGTCAAGCCACAACACTTGGTATGTGGAGTTTCCGACAACAGAGATGGTTATGCGCCCGGTGCAGGATTCGAGGCAGTTGATGTGGCGCACGCTGTCGTTGATTTCAGGCGGCAGGGGGTCGGTGATGGCTATCTGAGTTGAGATAAGGCATCCGTTCGAGTCGCGGAAGAAGACGGTGTAACTGCCTGCACAGTATTGGTTGAATACGCTGTCTCCGCTCCAGCCCGAAAGCCAGTTGTATTGGTATGGGGCCACGGCCTGCGGACTTGGTATGATGGCAGCGGTGCCGTCACAACCACCGGGACATAGAGGAGGGGTTACGATAACGCTGTCGACTATGGAGTAGAAATGGATTAATATGCTGTCGTTCTTGTAGCATCCACGGCTGTCCATTACATGCATGTACAGCCATTGTCCGTCGTGCGGTGTGTAACTGAGCAGTCCTGATGACATGTCTGCGTTTAAAGTGTCGCCCATATCGGCGCGCGACGACCATTGGTATACGATGTCGGTCCCCTCTGCATTGATGTTAATGGTTGAGGGTATGGAGCAGGTAGTCGTGTCGCCGGCAATGTGAGCGTCTATCTCTCCTGGCACAACGACTTGGATAACCGTGTCGATGCATGAGCCGTTGCTGATAATGAGGACGAAAGTGCCTGTGGTGTAAACCATAGGGTTTGCTATGGTGTGGTCGCTCACAGGGCCTGAGACCCAGTTGTAGGAGCATCCCATCGTTGGGCGGACGCCTATCTGCAAGGCCGTACCAGGGCATGTTTGTAGTGTGTCAAGTGAATATCGTCCTTGGCCTATGACGCTTACGGGATAGGTCACAGTGTCAGAGTTGCGACATCCACCGGGCATGAAAGCCACAAGAGTCACATTGTATGTGCCTGGGGTGGAGAAGGTGTGTGTCGGATTCTTGAGTGTTGATGTCGTTCCGTCGCCGAAGTCCCACAGATAGCTTGTTCCACGGCCTGTATTGTTGAAGGTGATTTGTGCAGGTGCGCAGAGTCCGGGAGGCGGTGTGAACTCCGCCACGGGGAAGTCGTCGGTGAGGTTGAGGCGGAAAATGGCGTTGTTACAGTTGTTGCTGTTATTGTGCTGGCTGTATGCGCCTGTGGTTACGGGGAAGTTGTCGTTCTCGTGGCAGCTGGCGCAGACTGACTGGTAGATGGTTCCATGTCGGTCGAAACGGCTGGTGCCACCGTCCACGTGGTCGCTGCCGTTGTAGTAGTCGCTCGATGTGCCGTGCTGCTCACCGAAATAGGTGGCATAAACCAGATCGTTGGCGTCGATGTCCAAACTCATGATGTAGAAGTCCTGTCCGTCGGTGACACTCTGGTAGGCGTCGGAGGTGACGGTGAGGTTGGTGGTCCCGCCACTGTTCCATGGATAGTTGGTGCCTCCCCACGAGAATCCTAGGAATACGCGTCCCCAGCCGCTGAGGTAGATGCGGTTGCATATGTCGACAGCGAAAGCTGTAGGAGACAGGTTGGGCGACCCGGAACCATCGCCGAAGACAGTGCTCCATACCAATGTGTCGAGGTTAGGTTTGAACCGAGCCAGGAACTGTCCGCTATTAGGTGTGTTGTAGTTCGCGTTGCGTATCAGGGTGCTCCCGGGTGCTTTGGTTTGGCCGAACAGGAATACGTCGCCCGACTTGCCGCAACGGACAAAATAGCTTTGGTCGTAGGCAATGGATCCGTATAATGTGCTGGCCATCATATGGGTGCCGTAGTATGATATTTTGGTCACAAATGCGTCGGCGCTTCCTCCGCTATAGAAAGTGTGGTATGAGCCTGCTGTGGTTGGAAAGTTGAGCGAGTTGGTGCCTCCGGTAACGATGACGTTGTAGTCGTTGTCACAGTCTATAGAGTAGACGGCGTCGTCTTTCATACCGCCCAGGTAGGTGCTCCACATCATGTTGGCCAGGTTGTAGTCGATTTTGAAGACCACACCCTCCTGGCGTCCATGGTTGGTGGGCTGTATGCAGTTTGCCGTTACGGGAAAGTCGTTCGAGAAAGTGGTGGAACCCACATAGATATTGTTGAGGTCATCGGTGATGATCTCGCCGCGGGCACCGTCGCCGTAGTTATAGTAGAGCGAGTCGTTGCCTATCATGATTTCGTCGTAGGTGAAAGTGTTGCGATAGTTGAGGCCGTCGTTGCCGCTGCCCCCCACATAGGTCGACGCTTGAAGTTGGGCACCGTCGCTGCTGAAGCGGCAGATGAAAATGTCTGAGCCGTTGGGGAAATTGATACTGTATGAGTTCTCGTATTGTAGTGCAGTCCCTCCGTTGAAGGATGTGTCGTAGGCTCCGTAGGTTACAGGGAAGTTGGACGATCCTGTGGTGCCGAATATCACCAGCTCGTCAAGCGAGTTGACAAAGGTGCTGTGTGGCATGTCGGCGTACGAGCCGCCCAGGTAGGTGGCGTAGAGCCGCTGGCTGCCGCTGGTGTCGAATTTAAAGATGCCAATGTCTGCGTTGCCGTTGAACGAGCCGTCGTAGGCACCTGTCGACACTGGGTAACCTGTCGAGAATACAAGTCCTGACGTGTAGGTGTTCTTCTGTGAGTCGTAGCATCCCGTTGTGCCCCAGTTGTCGGCGGTTGATCCAGTGTAGGTCGAAAAGTATAGGTACGGGTCGATAACGAGCATCTGGCTGGTGTCGTATTCACCCAGACGGATGGTTACGGTGTTGTTTTTTTCTCTGTTTAAAACGTATTCCGCCTTTACTTCGCGCTGCTGTCCGTTAACTATTTGGTAGGCATAGGGCCGCAGCTCCACGATGTCGCTCACCGAGGTGCGTACAATAAGGTTGCCGTTTTGGAGTTTCAGCCCGTCTATACCTTCGTAGCGGAGTTTGATGACGGACGGGTTTGCCCCCGGAGCTACAATGAAGTCATACTTCATGGCATTGCTGGCAGCGTATACTTTAAGGTCTATGCCATTGTAAAGGTTGTGGTAAAGTATGGATTGAAACACCCCTACATGTGTGGCCCATCGGCTCCGGTCGCGTCCAATGAAATAGTTTTCGTAACCATGCTGACGCTCTGTTCCTTCAACATAATCAGTGTTGCTTCCTTCGAAGCGGAGACGGTAGGCATGGCTTCTGAACGAGGAGGGTAGCTTTCCGTTTTTCACTTTCCGATCTCCGTTTGCCACGGCGTTGTGCGGATGTCGCAGGTTAGGGTTGTCGGGATGCTCGACCACGAAAGTGAAACAGTCGCGTTCCGCGAAGAGAGTGGTGGAGTGCATCTGCGAGCGGAACAACACCTGTTTTTCCCACTGCCCTTTGTTTTCTGAAAAAAGAATTCTCGCACCCAATCCCAGCGTGTCGCGGTCGTTGTGGGCATGCAATACGTTGAGAGATAAGAGTAAAAACGATAATAATGTTATTATCCTTATTATATTAGTTGCGTGTTTCACGACTGCAAAGGTACGACTTTTTTTTCTTTTTCCAATTTTTATGTGTAATTTTGCAAATTCATATGATAGGTCAGGATACCATACAACGCATTATGGATGCGGCACGTATCGAAGAAGTGATTGGCGAATTCGTTTTGATGAAGAAGCGTGGAACCAATTACGTAGGATGCTGTCCGTTCCACAACGAGAAGACTCCCTCATTCTCGGTCTCGCCGACCAAGGGCATATATAAGTGCTTCGGTTGCGGAGAAAAGGGCAATGTTGTCGGTTTCTTGATGAAGCATGAGCATTACACCTATCCCGAGGCCCTTCGATGGCTGGCGAAGAAATACAACATAGAGATAGAGGAAGAGCAGATGACCGAGGAGCAGATTGAGCGCAACAACGAGCGCGACGCTCTGTTCCATGTCTCTGAGTTCGCCCAGAAGTATTTCGCCTCGCTGCTATACGAGGATGAGATGGGCATAGCGGTGGGACTGGGTTACTTCCACAGTCGTGGTCTTACCGACAAGGTGATAAAAGACTTCGGTCTGGGTTATTGCCTCGACAAATGGGACGGATTCACCCAGCATGCCAAAAACAACGGTTATAGCGATAATGTGTTGCGTAAGACGGGCTTGACAATCTATAAAGACGACGGCAAGATGTATGACCGTTTCCGAGGTCGAGTCATGTTTCCCATCTACAGTGTCAGTGGACGTGTGCTTGGTTTTTCTGGCCGCATCCTGTCGAAGGAAAAACAGCAGGCCAAGTATGTCAACTCGCCCGATTCGGAGATATACAGCAAGAGCAACATACTCTATGGGCTCTATCAGGCAAAGAACGCCATAAGCAGACAGGATAAGTGCTATCTGGTGGAGGGCAATATCGATGTGATATCGATGTACCAGTCGGGTGTTGAAAACACCGTCGCCTCGTGCGGCACATCACTAACTGTCGAACAGGTGCGCCTCATGCGCCGCTACACCAAGAACGTCACAGTGCTATACGATGGCGACAATGCCGGTATCAAGGCGGCATTTCGTGCTGTCAACATGCTGTTTGAGGAGGGTATGCATGTGCGAGTGGTGCTGTTCCCCGACGGAGACGATCCCGACAGCTACGCCCAAAAGTATGGCTCCACCCGTTTGCAGGAATATCTGCACGACAATGAGACCAACTTTATTCTCTTTAAGACCAAGGTGCTGCTCGAGGAGGTGAAGGGCGACCCAATACGCAAGGCCGAGGTGCTGAGTGACATAGTGAAGACCATCTCGCTGGTGACCGACCTGCTCGAAAGGGCTGAGTATGTGCGTCAATGTGCTTCGTTGTTGCAGATTTCGGAGGAGACACTTCAGAACGAGGTCGCAAAAACACTGAACCGCAAACTATACGAGGATATAAAACACACACCGGACGCAAACGATAAAGACCTTGCCGATCATCCTGCGACGGAACAAAACCACGAAAACGATAGCATAAACGAAAACACAAACGAAAACAATCCTCCGCTCTCTGTTAATAATTCACCATTCATCATTAACCCCGCTAAGAGCCAGGAGGTGAAGATTATAAGTTTGCTGCTGAACCATGGTAACGAACTTATTAAGATGGAGGTGGACGACGGCAATGGAGGCAGACAATTGCAAGACTTCACTGTGGCGCAGGTTGTTGTCGGCGACCTGCTGAATGACGCGATAACCTTCGACGACCCAGTCTGCCAGGCGATCTTCAACGAATATGCCCGTCAGGTGCAGGACAACAACACATGTATCGACACACAAATCTTCTCAAATCACGAGGATAAGCGGATTAGTGATTTTGCCACCGACAGGATGATGGTCGACTATCATATCAGCGACAACTGGTCGGAGATGAAGCACATCTATGTCCCGCTTCCGTCCGACAGATTGCGTCAGGATGTAATGGAGTCGTTACTGACACTCAAAGACAAGAAACTGGATATTAAAATTAATGATATAGACCGACAATTCCCATACCTCACCGATTCCGAAGAGATAAAGATTCTTATGGCACAGAAAATGTCGCTGTTAAAAGTGAAGCAGCAACTTGGCACCATGCTTCATAGAGTGATTAGCTGAGAGCGGAAAACCTTAACGATAACCTTAACGATAACCTTAACCTTAACCTTAACAATAACCTTAACCTTAACAAAACATCATCCATCTTACATCAAACCTATTTAACCTTTAACGGAGCTGCCACGCACAAGACCCCTCTACGCGCTCCACTGGAGCTTGTACCATCATACATCATACATCTTACATCTTACATCTTACATCTTACATCAGCCATCTTTACCCCTAAATATATTTCATCACCTTGGATATTCAAACTATTAAAAACAGATACGACATTATCGGTAACGACCCGAAGCTGGTTTTTGCCATCAACAAAGCCATACAGGTTGCCGCTACCGACCTGAGTATTCTTGTTACTGGCGAGAGCGGCGTCGGCAAGGAAGTCTTCGCCCGTATGATTCATGACAACAGTAGCCGCAAGCACAAAAAACTTGTCTCGGTCAACTGTGGAGCCATTCCCGAGGGCACTATAGAGAGCGAGTTGTTCGGTCATGTCAAAGGCTCGTTCACCGGTGCCGAAAAAGACCGCAAAGGCTATTTCGAGGAGGCTGAGGGCGGAACTATTTTTCTTGACGAAGTAGGCGAACTGCCACTTGCCATGCAAGTTAAGTTGCTACGTGTGCTCGAAAACGGCGAGATTATCCCTGTTGGATCGTCAAGTTCGCGCAAAATTAACGTGCGTGTTGTCGCCGCCACAAATATCGACCTTCAGGCCGCCATACGCAAAGGCCAGTACCGTGAGGATTTGTACTACCGTCTCAACCAGATATCCATTGTCATTCCCCCGTTGCGCGAGCGCAAGGACGATATCGTCATGCTTTTCCGCAAGTTTGCCTCCGATGTTTCGGAGAAATACGGCATGCCCTTGTTGCGCCTCTCCGACGACGGACGGCAATACCTCATGGACTATCCTTGGTATGGCAATGTGCGTGAGCTTAAAAATGTCACAGAACAGATAGCTGTTGTGGAGACGGAGCGATTGATAACAAAAGATATACTCAGCAACTATATACATTATGTTCCCGAGGAGAAGATGCCAGTGCTTTTCCATCAAGAGGCCCAGACGGCAAACACCATCTCGGACCGCGAATTGTTGTTGAAAGCGTTGTCGATGGGTCAGATGATCAACGAGATGCGCTCCGAAATCAACAATCTAAAACATATGATAACGACATTGGCTCAACAGGGTGTCAGTCTGCCTCCCTCGATGTCGCAGAAAAACTACGGGGAGGAGGGCAACTACTACCAGCTCGATTCTGCGTCGCAATCTCAACAATTTACCCTTCACAATTCGCAAATCACACAATCACACAATCATCCTTCTCCCTTCACCAATACAGGCAACGAGCCCGAAGCTGAGGATGTGGAATTCCAGGAATTCCCGGCTGAGACCAAGCATTCCGCTATTGAGAGCGAGCCCATATCTTTGGCCGAGCGTGAGAAGGCTGCTATTGTAAGGGCGTTGGAACGCCATCGTGGTCGTCGTCGTCCTGCCGCTAACGAGTTGGGTATATCGGAACGAACACTGTATCGCAAGATTAAAGAGTACGATTTATAATCCCCAAGTTCATTTTATTTCGTATCTTTGCAATTTGTTATTACAAGAGAAGTTTGATGTAAGATTCTAAAATAGAATGCGTTATATTTATGGAACAGGAAACTATACAGATTACTTTACCTTCTTCTAAGAGTTTGTCGAACCGTTGGTTGATGCTTGACTATATGTCGCGCACCGGTATCAAGATAAAAAATATTTCCACCTCAAACGATACTCAGCAATTGGGCCGTTTGTTGCACCAGCTCAAAGGCGGCCGCCGTCATAATTTCGACTGCCGCGATGCCGCCACGGTGGCCCGTTTTCTTCTCGCACTGCTCTCTATCACTCCTGGCAAGCATACGCTGACAGGCTCTGAGCAGCTTTGCAAGCGTCCCATGGGACAGCTTATCGATTCGCTTCGCGCCGCTGGATGTATTATCGAATGTACAGGCGAGGAAGGCTGCCTTCCGGTGAAAATCGAGGGTGTTGTTCCCACAGCCCAGCGTATCGTTATCGACTGCAGCGTTTCAAGCCAGTATGCATCTGCTTTGCTCCTTGCCGCAGCCACAATGCCACAGGGTGGTATGGTCGAACTCGCCGGAGCCCCTGTTTCGGAACCCTATATCGACATGACGCTCAAAATCATGGAACAGGCCAAGGTACAGTGCGTTCTAAAAGGCAATCCTCCAACTTATTATGTTGAGCATTCTATACCGCAGTGTGATATTGTCTCGATAGAGAAGGATTGGTCTTCGGCCTCTTATTTCTTTGAGGCTGTGTCGTTTCTCAACGAAGTGCCCGTGCGTCTGCCTGGCTTATGTCGTGAGAGCCTACAGGGCGACCAGGTGGTGCGTGACATCTATTCCAAGTTAGGATTGACCGTAAATCAAGGCGAACAGTCTGTTGAGCTGTACAGAAATAAAGGTTTTGTACCCGAGTTCGAGTGGGATTTTACCGACACTCCCGACCTCGTTCCCGCTGTGGCTGTTACTTGCGCAGCCCATGGTATTGCTGCCCGACTGACAGGCCTTGGCACTCTCCGTTATAAGGAGAGTGACCGTATGCAGAGCATTAGCTCGGAACTGAAGAAACTGGGTCGAGAGGTCATTTGCGACGATAACACTATGACCATCCCCGCGGGAGAACCGTTTACCAAAGATAATATCAAAGCCGTTACCATCGACGCTCATGGCGACCATCGCATCGCAATGGC